>Ga0080013_1001550_pt1 | contig 30015 bp, 43 predicted proteins | sample ETNvirenome_6_85_FD_69236 | JGI IMG/M metagenome (GOLD analysis project Ga0080013, IMG submission 69236) | Marine viral communities from the Pacific Ocean - ETNP_6_85 (SPADES assembly) (version 2) | ecosystem: Environmental > Aquatic > Marine > Oceanic | place: Pacific Ocean | collected 2013-06-19 | reverse complement strand
GAAGCTAAAAATAAAGTGCCGAAGTTTGATGGCTCTGCTGCTCTTGTTCTTGGCGGAGTAGCCGCTCTTATAGGGCTAAACGTAGTGATGCAGAATGACTGGGCGCAGATAGGCCACGACCCGGACGAGGGATTGGGATTCAGGTACGGAACCGAGGGAGAAGCAACCATAACATACAGGATACTATTTTGATCGGTTTAACTGAAGAGCTAGACAGTGTCGAGCACACAGAAGGGTGTTTGGTACACATACTGCACCCCAGCGCAATACCGGAAGTATGGGACAGAGTAGCCCCGCTTTTGGAAAAGGCGGAAGAGCACTCTGATGGTGAATGGCTCGTTGAGGATTTCTACGGCCCCTTATTGGATTGCCAGATGCAGCTGTGGGTTGCGGTTGAAAACGGCGATCTTTTGGCCGCTATGACTACTGAAATAGCTCATCACCCACGGAAGAAGGTGCTCCGCATTGTGGCACTTGGTGGCTCCGGGTTCAATAAATGGAGTAAGTTTTACCCGGCACTCGAATCCTTTGCCATGCGGTTAGACTGCAACTCTTTAGAGATATGCACAACCAGGAAGTGGTTAAAAATATTAAAGGACTGGAGAGAGTCTGCCGTTGTGATTACTAAAGACCTCAAAGGGAGGGTACATTAGATGTCCAGAAGAAAAAACTACGCTGAAGTATATTCGAAATATAAGCCGCAGGTTGATTTCTCGGCTTACGTGGATTACTACCCCGATCTTCAAAACGCGTGGAAAATGATTGACACACGAATCCAGGGTGGGGATATGAGTCAGTTCGAGAGCGCTCATGGGCTTACTCCAGAAGGACAGGCTGATTACTGGATAAAGCGTGGTGCAAAGGATAAGGCATCCTTTGGCAGGGCACACGCCGCAGAGGATAATGCCCTGAAGGTAGGGAAGTACATGGGGGCTACCAAATACAAGAAGGGAAGCCCTGAGTGGGAGGAAGTGTTTGGCGGAGATACAAGGTACTCTTCTTTTCTGACAAAAGATTCTGAAACTACCGCAGGAACTACCGCAGGAACTACCGCAGGAACTACAGCTACAGACAGTGGAAGAGCGAACCCTATAGTTTACCCAGGACCGGATCAAAGAGAGAACCTTTCCTTCCAGGCGCAAGACTGGAGCAGGTTTATGACTCCCGCAGGCACAGGGATGTGGGACTCTGGTGTAGACCTGGGCGAGAACCAGGGACTGCTTTTCCAGAGATACACACCAGAGTTTACAGAGACCTACGGAGGGACTACGCCCTACCATTACCCAGACGCGCCTTACTTGGGATCGAGTCATGGGAGTAGTGGGAATCGGTTCAGGTTTGATGACTTTGATCCTGACAGAAATGGAAGAAAGAGCAGCAGCAGCAATAATAACAATAACACGGGAACGCAAGGGGGACATAGCGTAGTAGTGGATGGTGAATATATTGAAACAGGGAGTTCGTTTATCACGGCGGATGGTACAGTTATGCAAGCTCCTCCGGGGACAGTTCCTGTCAATAAGGATGGTTATCTAATCTCTTCTAAAGCTATAAAGGAGGGAGCGGAAATAGCGGGTTGGCTACACGGAGATCCTACTATGGTCAACCTACCGGCAGTGCCTGCTAACAAAAACATATCAGATTTCCTGTCTAAAGTAGGGAAGGAATCAAAAGCGATACATGGTAAGGGGGGTTATTATATGGGCATCAGTACCAGGGCCATGCCGGGCAAGAAGTCTAAAGACAAAGAAACAGGAAAGTATGTACCCGGTGTAAAGTCCCCGTCAGAGGACTAGCGCAGAAACAAAGTAGAGGATAAATCATGGGATCAGCAACAACTAGAACAGAGCCTTGGGACGAACAGATACCCTACCTGACTCACGGGTTTAGTGGAGCGGAGAAGCTACTCAGCGAGGGGATGCCTGACTACTACGGTGAGACGTGGAAGGATACCCTGGCAGGGTTCGATCCAGAGCAACTTGCCTCACAAGATGCAATGCTCAACTACATCCGAAGCCCAGAAGTAGCGGCCTACCAACAGGCCACTGGCCAACAGTACCTTGACACCTTTGGGTTATCAAGAAACATGGCACGTGGGGCGTTCACGCCCGGACAGCAGGCCGGTTTGCTTGCGGGGCAGGTAAACACCCAGCCATTCGGTCAAGTTGTCAGGGACATGAGCCAGGATGTTTTGGGGGCTCTCCAGAGTGAAATCCTCCCTGGCATACGCCAATCACAAGTCCAATACCAACCAGGGGGCAGTTCAAGGGGGGATATAGTTGCTTCGAATGCCGTAAGTACAGCCATTGATAGGCTTACAAAACAGGGTACTCAGATGTATGCAGATGAGTTTACTAGGGCGCAGGAGAGGAGGCTACCTGCCGCACAGTATGCTACCGGGGCACAGCAGGCCGCAGGCCAGTTGGGGCTTCAGAATATGGGGCAATATCAGAACCTACTGAGCGCTCCTATTGGTTTGATGCAGATAGGTGCTAATGTCGGGGCGCAGAGACGCGCCATGGATCAGGCAGTTTATAATGAGAACATGAAGCGGTACAACTACGAGTCGATGAGACCCTACACAGAACTCCAGAACTACATGGGGATGATCAGCGGTGACTACGGAGGGACGTCCACTGAGTCGCCAAGTGCCCTTTCAACGATGGGGACTGTTTTGGGGTTGGTGAAGATGATGAGCGACAGGAGGGTTAAAGAGAACATTACCCAGGTAGGGTTCTTTAAGAGTCTCCCGGTTTATATATTTAATTACATCTGGAGTCCTCAGAAGCATATTGGCTTTATTGCCCAAGAGGTTGAAAAGGTTATCCCAGAGGCAGTTGGGGACATTTTCGGGATAAAGACGGTTGATTACCCGCTAGTGTTGAGGGAATTATAATGGCGGATATTACGGATATCTTTAAGGCGATAATAGGTGAGGAGGTTGCTAATTCTACTGAAGCGCAGGGAGCCGCTATGTATAAGATGTTTGGTGGTTCTTTTGCCGCAGGCTCGACTCCTCCCGCTGCGTTTACGGGTGGCACTACAGGCGTTTCAGCCCCTGATTGGGCGAGCCAAAAAGTTCAGACCGGAGCCCCTGTTGAACACGGTCCGTTTGGTGATACCTACCCCCCTGTCCAGGTCGGAGGACTTCTGGGTATTATGGGAACTGAAGACGAGACTTGGAAGACTATTCTAGGAGGGTAATTAGTGAGCCTTTTAAGAACACAAGAAGAAATAGATGAGCTGTTAAAGCCACAGCCGTTGATGCAGTTGGCATCTAACCAACCGCTTACAGCGGGTAAGACGACTATAGAGCAACAAGACCCGAACACGGGTATCAAGATTGCACAGGTTATCGAAACAACGGACAACCCAAACCCCCAACCCACAAGTGGGAGGGTCGGGAATGCCTGGACTATGCTTGAGGATTGGAAGACAAATCAGGCTGACATACTTAAACATCTTAATGAACAACTAGCCCCGATCCGACAAAGAGACTCTATCCTGGGCACTAGCGAGGCCGACAGGATACAGACAAAGATAATCCAACAGCTGAAGCTACAAGGAACACAAGTAGAAGAAGCCGCAGAGCGAGAGATGAATCGTGCTTTGTTTACAGGAACTCAGCTTGGAGAAGATCGGCCTATACTCAGTCAGGCCGCTAGAGACGGTGCTACCGTTTCACAGCTTGGTACGATCAACTCAATCGTACAAGACACGTATGGGAGGGATGGTGAGACCATGCGGCAGGCGCTTTTTATTGCCGAGCAGTATTACAACAATATGCTTCCTGAGGAAATACAACAGTACACAGACCAGGGAGTCGGCAAGCAAGAGATCATAAACCAGAAAGCCGCCGAACTAATTTCAGGGTGGAAGATGAAGCCTGCTAGTCAGGTGATTTTAAACGAGGCTGTTACCGATAACGCTTTCCAGAAAGAGATGGGGAAGGGTCTTGCAGCGAAGCCTATTGCGGTCTACACAGACCCGGACAAGATATACGCCAACGCAGGCGCAGATGTACAGCGCATGGATTACGCAATAAATCTCCTCGAGACCGGCGCAGTTGAAACTGGTCCTCTTACTACACCTTGGCTGACGGTAATGCGGTTCATTAATCAAGCCTTTGCTGGTGGTAGTGATGAGCAAAGAAAGACAATGATGGACAGGAAGCGCCGAGCTTCCAAGTTAACCGATATGAATATGCGGGATGCTGAGTACCTGGATTCATTATTTACCTTACTGGGTGCGCGGAATATACAACTGACCAAAGGTAATGTGACTGAGCGAGAGATGCTTATGTTCCTCCGCATTGCACCTGAGTTAAGTAAGACTACCGACGGTAACATTATGCTACTTAAGGTGCTTCGTAATATGAATCTGAAGTTACTCGATTATCACTCTGCTGCCTATCAATACCTAGAACAACATGGTGATCCCAAAAGCGGCACTCATTGGGCCGCTTATATGAGAAACAATCCGCTTGTACAGAAGTGGGCACCGAACAAAGAGGGTATCGGCGGTGTCATACCACAAGAGTACTGGGATGCGGCAATGGCTACTGAAGAGCCAAGAGCAGGGATACCCGCTAACTATGGTGGGTACAACATCACTAGCGGCAAGATCGGTGAGGCCGGAGAGTGGGGTCCGAAAACTGATGCTCCATTCTCTGTTCAACAAGAGGATGGGACTGTGAACTGGTATATTGTAGGTGAGGACGGATACCTTTGGGAAGTCGAACTGAAATGACAGGATTAACGTATGGTTGATTTTACAAGAAAACAAAAGTCCCTGATAAGGCAGGCTAGAGATCGAGATCTGGAGGAGAGACGTTATTCAGAACTAACGGCCTCTGGCATGACTGCGGACCAAGTTAAAGAGGCTCTTGGGCAAAGCCCCGGGATACTGGATGGGGGTGTTTTAGACTTTATTGACAACCTTATTCTTGCCGATGACAGAACAGAGTTCAATGAAGTACCAGAGTTGTCAGATAGGAACACCTGGGAGGCAATGGGAGGAGACCCGGATGCTGTAGTCTATGGGGGAGGCGACAGCAAATATACCCCGAGGATGTCTGCTCAAGCTGCGGCAGGTAAGTTTTTAACAGAAGACGACTACCAACTCAAGGGGGTTATGTCAGAGGCTCTTGGATCGAATGCAGATTTCTGGTCTGACCGACATGGCAATACTGTCGTAACAATAGATGGTCAGGACTTTTACCTCAACAAGCCAGGCCTTTCCAAATTGGATGTGGAGAGACTTGCTTCTCAGCTCATTAACTATTCGGTAGGGAGTCGCTTCTATAATTACGGAAACATATTAAAGCGTATGCTTGGGAGCTCAATAGCGTTTACAGGAATAGCTGCGGCAAGAGACGTAGGCCAGTGGGCTATTGGAGGACCAACACCGGAGGCCGACAGGGCGGTTGTCATTGGTGGTCTTGGGGCTTTAGGAGTACCAGTGATGGCGTTGGGTGGTCTTGTGGGTAAGGCCGCTTGGCAGAAGGCGAAGGGATGGTTTAAGGGTGGAAGTCTAAGTGACGAGGCCATTAGAGAGCTTGAGAGGGCAGGAATTAGTGTTGACGAGGTAGAGGGGCCAATGCGTAAGTGGTTCAACGTTATGGAATCGAAGCATGGAGTCCAGGCGGCTGTCGCGGCCACCGTTGAGCAAAAGCTACCACCAGAGCTTAACATTCCACTTACCGCAGGAGAGAAGACGCAACTGACTGCTATCCAACAGCAAGAAACAATTCTGGCAGGCGGCGCAAGAGGTGCCGCAGCTCAAAGAGTATCCGAGCAACAAAGGGCAACCCAGAAAGAAGCTTTGGAATCGGCTGTCGATGAGATTGGAGGCAACGCCCAGAGAGGGACATCCCTTGCCGCAACAACAGAACAGCTTGGGGGAATGTCAGCTATAGACTACCAAGCGATGAAGATGGCCTTTGGGGATGCTGAAACTTCCTTTGCCGCTCTTCCACAGGTTGAGCGTCAGACCATGCGTAACAAGATAGGCTTCATAAGCGAGGGTGGTAACCTGGAAGGGACCAATGCTTACGGGGTACATATGTTGGCGTTGGATGATCTTTTATCCGGTGCGACCAAGGCGCGTCCTGGGTTGCCCGGTGCGCCAAAGCCAGAAGGAGCGTGGTCGGGGCCAAGCGTAGGGTCACTTTATAAATGGCGTAGTGAGGTATCCAAGGCTGCACACCTTACGTCGGATAATACAGAAAGATACGCTCTGGAGAGGATGGTCAATAACTTTGATGACTACATGGATGACCTCATTGAGAGAGGCTCAGTCCTTGGCAACCCGAACAACATTAGGTTCTGGAAGGAAGCTGTTGATTTAAGGCGCAAGTTTGGCAAGGATTGGCAGGCCACTAAAATTGAAGATCCAAACTTTCTCGTATCGAAACTAGTAGACAACCAGGGGAGAATAAAATACGCACCTGATGAAGCTGCCAATATTATACTGAATACCGCCGACGTGGGGTGGATAGGGAAGCCCATGCTCAACCGGTCTCTGATAGAGATAAAGCGACGTCTCGGCGATATGAGCGCTGGGTGGAGGGGGATAAGGGACGAGGTTGTTTTAAGGTTGATCCAGAACGCTCGGAATAGAGCGGGTGATTTTTCCCCGAAGAAGATGTTAGGCACTTGGTACAAGCTGAAACAAAACAACCCCAACCTACTTAACACTATCTTTGACATTGAGGATCAACGGCTGATTGGCAGGTTCTTGTACAACGCCGCCAGGATAATGAAGAAGACCCCAATGGGGTCCAACCCACCAAACACTGCCATCTTTCAGAAGATACTCGGTAGGGTTGCAAACATACCAGGGATCAATGTATTGACAGACTTTGGTGCCGAGTCGCAGGCGGCAAGACTCTTCAGTGGAAAGATACCGCAGCCACCTGGGCGACCGATGCCCAAGATCGAAGCCCCCGCTGTAGTTGCCGCAGAGCCTGAGGTGCAGCAGCGCTATCCTAACCTTGGTCCTGGGGCTGTAGGGTTGTTGGCGCAGCCCTTTATGGGCGAAGGAAATCTTGGCGGCACAGGAGGGAGTGGACTTAAATGAGCAAGATCTTACTGGCATTAATCCTTACTTTTAGCGTGGGACTTTTACAGGCAGGCCCACCTGATGGTGGCCAACCGAAGCAAGCGCAATTCCTGCTTTACTGCCACCCTAGCGAGAATGATATGATCCTCGCCATTGCCAAATCCTTTGGCGAACACATCGCAATCACGGCAGATGTGGGTACTCCACCCAGGATGAAGCTTCTTATTTTCCTGAATGAGGAGAAGAAGACACTATCAATCATGGGTACATCAAACGAAAGCTGTCTGGTCTTCTCAGCGTCCAACGTCGAACACTTTGATCGACCCGCCTACCTTCCCAAGGAAGGCGACGAAGAGACATGATCCCCGAGGGATGCCCATTGGATATTGACCCAATAGAAATAGGGAAGTTAATCCAACAGGTGGAATTCCTAACGACGCAGGTACAAGAAAATAACAGACGGCTGAAGGATTTAGAGAATCACCTTGAGAGAACACGAGGCATGGGGCTGGGCATTTTATTGGCGAGTGTAGGCATCAGCGCCGGGGGAGCTTCAGTGATAACAAGGTGGATGAGTGGCGGATGACGGCGTAAATTTAAGCGACAAAACCAGCGTCGGAATGCCTATAAGAAATCTTATAGGGTTAATAGGTACGGTTTGTGTAGGGGCATGGGGTTACTTTGGGATACTTGAGAGGCTTAATGTAGTAGAAACAAACCAGATACTCATGTCTGCTGATGTAACAAAGAACTCTGTCTTCTCAGAGAAATGGCCCAGAGGAGAGTTAGGTTCCCTACCGGCAGATGCTGAACAATTCATGTTGATTGAACACCTGTCTGGCGAGTTTGAAAAACTATTAAAAAATATTGAAGATGGTAATGCTCCATTTGATAGGCAACAGGCGCTTACCCTAGATTTCTACCGACAGAGGATAGAAGCCTTGGAGAAGAAGGTAGAGATACTGAAGGATAAGGTTGCACAAATTAAGTTTGGCAATGGAGCGCACTAATGGAAGTCATGTTTGTATTGTTATTGTATATGAATGACAACCTAAAGGAATGGATGGGTCATTATGAGAATGATTCTGGAGAGTGGGTCGAGATGGGTATGTCTGGATGCTTGGGTATGAAGCGCACCCTAAAAAGAAACGGTTGGAAAGACACGGCATCTGGGAGGACTCGGTTTACTTGCGAGGAACGTATGGTCGAGTTGAAAATAAACAAAGATGGAAATGTTGTAGTGGCGAAGGTATTATGAATCATTCATGTTGGACAAAGGAAGTAATACATAACTTTATGTGCGTTTTAGGAGGATAGAATGTATGAGTCGTACCCGAGACTATTCCAGAGAGTACCAGCTTTATCACGGTACGGCTGAACAGAAGAAGCGACGAGCACAGAGGAATGCTGCGCGGAAGAAGATGACTAAGCTAGGCCGTGTAAAGAAAGGCGATAAGAAGGACGTACACCACAAGGACCGGAACACAGCTAACAACAAGAGGAGCAATCTTAAAGTAGCTAGTAGACGTAAGAACAGGAAGGTAGGTGAAAGCCCTGGCCGTCCTAAAAAAATAAGGAGATAACATGAAAAAATGGAAGGATTTAAGTGCTGGAAAGAAAGGATTTTGGGTAGCGGTGGGGGTCATAGTGATCGTAGCCGTAGTAGGACAGCTTACTGGTTGGTGGTCCTCGGGGCCTGTTGTTTAGCAGGATGCACGACGATCAAGAAAGCCTCCCTGGTGGGAATGGCAGCGGGGATAGGTGCAACTGCGGGGACTGTATTGAGTTCGGGTGTAGCTGCTCCGATACTGGGAGCCACGACGACTGCCTTTGTGGTGGATGCGGTGACAGAAGCAATTCCAATTGGAGCGACAGGAAAGAAAGCTATGAATGAATGCGCCGCTGATAACTTTTGGACCCTCCTTGGCAACCTAATTTCTGTTGGTGGCTGGGGATTAATATTGATTATACTAATACCGATGGTATTTTCATGGCTATTACCGGGGCCAATCCGCTTTAAGAAGAAGAATGACTGAGTACAGGCTTTGCCTGGTAAGGTGGCGTGACATTATTGAGACCACAGGATGGGATAAGGATGTTAGCTGCCCCGAGATCTACTCCATAGGGTGGCATGTTTATGAAGATAGCGACACTCTCAAGATAGCTAACACCCTCGACTATGAGGACTTCTCAGGGGAGAACAAGGAGGAAGAGAAGCCAGTACCATACGGACTCACAGCCTTCCCAAAGGGTTGTGTTATGGAAGTAACGTACATAAGCTCTACGGCTTTAAGGGAGGGTTCTCTACCTTCTCCGCAAGGCGCGAGCTTGCACTCGACCCACAATCCCGACAGCGCCACCGCTGGTAACGTCTAGTTTGTGTCACTAGATGGCCGTTCCTCTGCATTCTGGAGGAGCCGCATTTAGGACAAGCGATTACACCTTCCGGGTTCTGTTCAAAGAGCCCAATGTTTGGATGCCCCTTAATCAGGGGGAGTAGTTTATGGTAAGCCTCCTCAAGCATCTTAACGTCTTCCTTGCAGTGATCTACCACCTGTTTCATACAACGTTTGTTGCCGGCTATCGCCCTGATCCAGACCCCCTGGTCTATTGCGGTCTTTGACGCTGACAGCTTGAAGAACCTCTGTATGTTAGCCAGCCTGTTGCTGGACAGCTTCAGCTGATACCTGGATGTCCTCCACAGGTCCACATGAGGGACCTTTGAAGAGATCGGTTCCTTCCCATGGTACAGGAGCCGTGCTTGAAGGTACGGGATATCGAACCGGGCGCTGTACCACCCTGTCCACATGTCCGCCTCGTTTAAGGCATCTCTCATAGCTACACAGACACCGCTGTCGTCCATGATGTCCTTCTGCTTGTAGTCACTGAGCCGAAAGGTGTCTATCCTTCCCCCGTCCCATTTGATACAAGCGCATATTACGATGCCCCAATCAGCACTGAGGTTAGAACATTCTAGGTCTAAGTGCGCTATCTTCAATGGACATCCTCCCCTTCCCTAATGGGAAGAACAGGTGCCAGGACCCTATCAACCCCCTCGTCCAGGAAATCTTTGAGGGTCTCCCACAGTGCTTCTTCTCTCACGCAACCAGCGTTAGAGGCCATTTCATTTAGCACCCGCCTAAACAGATCCCTTTCGATAAGATTGTTATCGAGAATGGTTCTCATTAAGGTTACCGTAGAGCTCATGTGGAACTGGACCATAGCAATGAGGTCCTCGTCTTCTGTGTGAAAACTGTCTCGGTTCATTTGCGTTTACTCCTGTTGTCCATCTCTGTTAGCCGCAAGTACCCTTCCTGGAACCCCCGGAAGGCCCTGAAATTCTCCGCTGTTTCTACTGCCTTACCTACCTCAAATGCCCCTGTTTTCTTATCGAATCTAAGAATATAAGACATATCTATTTCCTTGTCGTACACCTCCTTTACGCACTGTGCATAAGCAGCGCACTGTATGTAGTAAGTGTTGTAGATCCTGGCGGAAGTCTTAAAGTCAACAACAGAGAACTCTCCATTCACGTTAGCTACTGCATCTATGGTTCCAGCGTAGTTGTGCTCCCTGCTATAGACCTTTTCTTCTGAAGAAATAAACTCTACGTCATTCTCCCTAACCCAGGCCCTGAAAGCGTTGATGGAGCTCTCAGCAGCTTCATTGTCAGGCATACCTGGGGCTTCACCCCTCCCAAGTTTCCAGTTGATCGCCGCTTCGCAGTAATCATGCACCATTCTGCCCACCAGTAGAGCATCATCAGAAACTTCCCTGTAAGCTGTTTTGATGCCCTTAACCATATCCTCCTGGGACAACTCAGCCTGTTCGAAAGCCTCGCAGTTCTTAACGAACCACTCTGCGCCCATCTTGACAGCCCACGGCATTAAAGCAGGTTTAGCGATAACGTTCAGCACAGTAGTGACAGACGGGACGTACTTGCCTTCCACATTGTAGTAATGCTTCTTTGGATCGAAGTCCAAGACTACTGTACTACCATCAGGGTAATTTATAGGTGTTGAAATCATTTTAGAAGGGTATGTCGCCTTTGTCAGCCGGCCTCTTGGTGTACCCAGGTGAAGGGGCGCTGTCTCTAGGCTCCTCGAGTTTTATCTTGAGGTAGTCTTTGCCGCTTTTACTGACGTTATGCCAGACGGCTACTCTGGTAGCCTTACCCCATGCTAGGCCCTTCCCAGTGTAGGATGGGGCTTTTGGGCTGGACTTCTCTTGAAGCCACACGGTTAATACATTGTCTTCTTGGTCATAGGATGATGCCATTTGGGTTCTCCGTTGCTGGTTTAACTCTTCCGAATGGTGAGCAGCTGACTGAGTATCCTCGTACTCCTGTAGCCACTCCTGCTCTGTTTGCATGAGGTCGTTCGAATTCATCAGAACGCCTTTTGCTCCGCTCGTACATTCGCTTGGATAGTCCTCCATACCTCTATCTTTGCCTCCGCTGCTGCACTCAGAAATCTGAGCCGTTCATCCTCTTCCACAGCCGCCCTTAACGCATCCAGGACAGTAAGATAGTCTGCGTGGCGTAGAGCCCATTGCTCTTTAGCCGCGACAGTCTCTTCAGGAGACAGATCAAACAGGAGGGCTTTCTTGCTCTTTCGAAACTGTTCAAGGTACACCCGCTCTGCTCGAGCCTTACCAATCTCCCCTGCGTTGTCTCTCAGGAAGTCTAAAGCACTCTCTACAGTTTGTTCGTCAATCATACAGCTCTTCTCCAAATAACGTTCGGTATCCGCCAGTGATATGCTGGTAGACGAGTTTACCAGAACTGAAGGCTTTGTCAAGCGTCTTGAAGATAAAATCTGGTTGCCAATCCAGTATGTCCTTATCCCCATTATGGGCCTTGGCGTGGCAAGCGTAGCATAGAGGCATCGTTAGATAGTCATGGGCCTTCATGCTAGTACCACCTCCGCTATGCGGAGCCCACCTATGCTTTAGGTGGTGCGCTACGATAGTCTCATCCTCTAGGCCACAGTTTACGCAAGGTAGGGTAGCTACCCAGTTCAGGTAATCCCTACTCTGCCACCTCTTATGCTTGGGTATAGGCTTCACGTGATCAGGCCCACGTAGTTCTTCTGACCATTTGTCCATAACCTCCTCGAACTTAGATTTCGCAGGCATCTGCTGTACAGGCCAGCTCTTGGCTCCCTATTGTATTGTCCACCCCCTCCTCAAAAACAAAGTCTATCTCTTTGGGCATCTTGGTTATGAGATCTAAATAAGAGGCTTCATCCAGGTCCTCGTAAGGAGCTTGTTCGTAAATGTGGCCATCGTCTGCGGAGGGTAGGAAGGAGATGCCATTTATTATACGGAAGTTCTCCCAGACCCACGCCCCTACTTGGGGCCACATCTTCTCCGGGACGTAACATGTCATGCTAGGCTTGTGCTCACACCAGTAGAGAGCAAACTTTTTCCACATAGCCAACTGCTCAATAGGGCCTATTTCCTTCCTGGTCAAACCCTCTGACTTCATAGGGAAAGAAAATACCCAGGCTTCTGGGTTCGCCTTGTCCTCTTCATAAGGAACCCCCGCTTCAATCATCACATTAGCTAATGGGTCCTTCTTATCGTTTCGGACCCTCCGAATATAATAACGGTTGTAGGCGGGATGGATGCCCGAACTACAGGACGCGAGCTGACTCACCGTCCCAGACGGCTTCACACAAGTAACCGCAGTAGCCTGGTTTATGCCTAGCCGTTTAGCCCACTTCTTGTTTGTCTGCACGGCATGGTCTCGCAACAACGAAAGATCTGTCGGCGTACAGTTCAACAAGAAAAGCGAGTCATAGATGCCCGTGATGCTTACCCCAAGAAGACGCTCTTCTTCGCAGTTCTTTTTCCAGACGCTCCGTAGGTATCTAAAGTCGGTTAGACAGGATTGCAGGGTCCCCATAACAGTGGCGACCTCTATCTTTTTCTTTAAGGTGTCAAAAGTGTCTGACTTTGTGGCAACAACTTCTGAAAGATTGCAGAATTCTGCACTTCGAAGTACGATTTCGCTGCATGGATTTGTGCCGAACTCGTAGCCCCCCTCCCGTCTTTCGGGCAGCATTTCCCTACAGGCTTCACGATTGAAAAGTCCTCGCTCCCCGGAGCGACTCTCATAGATGGACAGCCACTCTCGGAGGTAAGCCCCCATATCCGGCTCTTCAGTATAACAGATTGAGTTGTTGGCGAGGGACCTTTGGGGGTTCTCGGTCCACCACTGACCGCTTTTAGCGGCTCTCATACGCTCGTCTGAATGATTAGACAGGCTTATCAGAGCTGTTCTTCGCACACCGCCTACAAGGACAGCTTCACCCTCGTAACAAATTAGGTCATGGACCTCGAGAGAGTTTAACTTTCTGCCAGAAGCGTTTTCAAAGATCCTGATGAAGTGCTTGAACATACGCTCAAGAGGCTCGGGGCCCGAGGCCCTTCCCCCGAAAACCCTCAAGGGAGCCCCTGCTTCACGCACATTAGAGGCGTCTATCTTGGGCACCTGCCCAGCGTAGAGAAGGCCCACAAGCTCCTTTAAGGCTTTCGCCCAACCGAGTTTCGAGTCACCCACTACTATGGTGGTATCAGTGGGATGAAACGCCTCGGCTACTTCTGGTAATTTAGCTATGTGTTGCCGCTCCACTGAAAAGCCGAGACCAGTTCCACAGAGCATGATGTACAGGGCTTCATCAAAGACACGCACATGGTCTACAGCGACATAAGCACAGTTGTAACCAGCGACATGATCCCTTTCCAGGGCTTTGCCGCTAGTCATAACTGCTCTCATTGACGGGAGCACAGTCTTATTGATCATGTGCTCCCGGATGAACCCTAGATTTACCTCACTATATTCAGAAAAGAACTTTATATACCTTTCCACTGTCTCAGGCCAAGTCTCTCTCCTTTTGTTTTCAGGCACATAGCGAGCATACCTGGATATAGCTATGTAATCTTGATATAGGCCCATCAGTCTGTATCAGTCCCGCCGTAGTTCAGCGGATCGTCACCATTCTTGATGAGCTCCTCATGGTACGAACCGTCATCGTCTTGCCAGGCTCTGTACCGCTGCTTAACCAGCTTGCTACGCTCTATAATGGTTGGCTTCTCTTTGGTCCCAACCTCCCAAGTCCGTGGGGACATCCCGTACCCCCCCTTGAAGGGCTGTAGCACCTCCTCCAGTAAAGAAATAGGGTTGTCAATTCTTCGCATGATCATCTTCTCCTTCTCCAACAAGGATAGTCGGAGGGTTATCTGTGTAAACAGCTACAACTGCTAGGATCCTTAAAAGGTCTTGCAGATCCATAAACGCATACATCTTGGTGCTGTATTTTTCCCCAAGCACCACAACAGGAAACAGACTCTCTTCTTTAGAGCCCTCAATAGCTTGATCAAGAGCGTCCTTCAGGAATTTCGAAATCTTCCGCCGGTACTTGCACTCAATCCCAAGGACAGGATGCAGAACGTCTAAGTGAGAGCGTCTGTCTGCAACAGGGATGCGCTCTCCTCCCGTGCGCTCGGCTACCCGCCGTTCGAACGCCTTCCAGGTTCTATCCATCTAATTCCTCATCGTCCATCTCAAGCATCTTTGGTCTATGGGTGGGAGTATACAACTGTAGACTTGGAGGGTCAAGGAACAGATCAATGTTGCACTCGGCCATGTCCCAATGGCGAGCTTTCGACACAGACAGGTACGCATCAGGATCGTCGGGGTCGTCAGGGTAGTAACGCTGAAGGAGCAGTACGTTATCAACGATATCAGCGAGTTCCCCTGCGCCCCTTATTGAAAAACGATCTATTTTATCCTTTATAGACATAGACTTACGAGCATGTGCTACCAGTAAGATGTGACAGTCCAGGTCTCGAGCTGTTTCAGCAATCATAGCCGCCACCTGCTTCTGTGCGTTGTAGTCGTCATTGGCTACCCCGGCAATTGTCATCAAACTGTCCACTAGAATGAATCTGGTCCCGTGATGGTCCAAACTATACCGAATGACAGCCATGAGGGTGTTCAGATCAACAGACCCCCTCTTGTCGAAGAAGTAGAGCCTCTCCCGGCTCCACGCAGAGAAGAGCAGGCCAAAGTCTATGTTGGGCTTAACCTCTAAGGAGGCTTGCCTCCAAAGCCTGATTAACTGAGAGCGCGGAGACATCTCGAGCGAGACAGACAGGCATTTCTCCCCTTGGGTCATTGCCTCTAAAAGGAATTGGCCACACAGGAGGCTTTTCCCTGATGAGTTGATCCCCGCGAGGATCGTACACTCGCCATTACGAAGCCTGAACTTCTCATCAAGAATTCCCCACGGGAGCTTAACCCCCTCGATCTCGTCACCTAGTATGTAGTGGTCAAGAACCTCTTTGGTAAATTCATTGGCGGATTTAACAGAACGATCAACTTCTACCTGAAGGTACGGAGCGAGCATTTCAGAAGTTATACTCTCCAAGATTTATCTCCCTGGCCACTTTGCCATCTGTCGTATTTGTCACGGAGGGCTTTAGGCACCCAAAAGTCATTCAGCCAGATGATTGCGCCACCCTTGTGGATTCCCATCAAGCCCCAAGACACAGAAGCATAACCTAAACCACCGGCACGGAGGTTAGCAGATTCCACTTCCACGGTAAAGTCTTCAAGAGGCACCTCACGCCCCAAGCGGTACGTCGAAATCTCAGGACCCGAATACTCAGAAGCATCGACGTATAGATTCCAGGCTTTCTGTAGGGCATGGTCCCGCTCATGCAGAGTAGGACCAATGTTCATAGCCTGGATAGAGGCTATATGATCGAGCATACGATTTAAGATAGTATCTATAGGCACGGCACCCTGAGCACGGAATTTAGCGTGAACCTCACGTTTGAGGTTCTTCAGCCTACGGAGTAGTAGGGGTAGGTCGGCACCAGGCATAAGCCTTCGTCTTCTTCTTTACACAGCTTTGTTTAATCATAAGAGTCTCTATTGTATCACCCTCAAGTGATCAGCCAGATACCATTTTCCACCCTGTGATTCTGGCCTGTTTATTTCAGTCACACCTGCCAATTCTACCTCGCGCCACACTCGACCCTTGGTGGATAAATGCGGCGCTGAGGGCGCACTGGTTGCATGCCATTGTGGCCTGACAGCGAAACCCTTGGTGGGGTGGCTCTCGGCCTTGAGCCATACGCCTGGCTCAATACGTTGCCGCCTGTTGATGAACAATGGTCCAAGTGAGCCATCTTTTCTGATATTGAATAGCTTGTATGCTCTCATTGTTCCACCTCATATAGTAGGAATGACATTCAGATATGCTATATCCTCTTCTCTCTCCATTACTAAGATCACCTTTGCCACGGAGCATTATAAACACGAATCACAGAGAGCTGTCAACACCTCCTCTCAAGAGGACAGAAGATTCCCTATAAGGGGATACAACTCCCATATAGGGTGACTCCGTTCCAATAACGTCTACAACTCCTCTCATAAGGTCAGTTAATTCAGACACGGCAAAAAACCCCTTGTTTTAGGCGCTATATTAGATAACACTTATGTAGAATGGCCTTATTTCCTATAGTATAGGGAGACTGTGTTCCGACAGGCACAATATCAAGGCTGGCATTCCTTGGATCGGTTAGAAAGATGCTACTGTTCAGATGCGCTGTGACGGGGGGCGCACTTAAAACGTGGGTTAAGTGATGTTGGTAAGATCCATGGTAATCCATGCCACGACAATCTCTGACAGTACCTAGCAACACAGGGTGATGGGCGCATATCACTATGCCCCGTCAGAAGACCACTGCGACTACACAAGGACCAATATTGTACCAATGGACGACAGCATCTGGCCAATAATCGGGCTAATAAGCCTGGTGTTCCTTCTGGCTATCTTTTGACCGACACAAAAGACACACAGAAGCACAGGCGAGCGCACAGGCGCATGCGTAACCTCGTTGCAAAGCACAGCACGGCACGGGGGGGGCCTCATCCTTCTAGGAAAAACTATCACGAAAGAAAGAGACGTGAAAAAACAGTAGTATCAGACCCGGATACCTGGTAAACTGCCCTTTTAAAGGGAGAACCCAATGTATCATCTAACGGCTGTAACCAGCAATCGGAAAGTCGGCCGCATACCGGCGAGCACATCAGGACGTGAAACATGCCCAAAAGACTGCCCTTTCTGCTATGCCAGGACCGGGCCGCAGGCTCTACACTGGGAAAAAGTTACTACGGGCGAGCGCGGCGTAACCTGGCGAGAATTCTGTGAGCAGATCAGGCGACTAGCCCGGGCCACCTACTGGCGGCACAATGTAAGCGGCGACTTACCGCACAGTCTAGGCGAGATAATATGGGGTGCTATGCGCCGGCTAGTCTTGGCCAACCGAGGAAAGCACGGTTGGACCTACACGCACCATAGCCCGACAGCGCACAACGTGCGCGTGGTTCAATACTGTAACAACAATGGATTCACTGTTAACTGGTCGGCCGATAACGTGATCCAGGCGGACAGGATAGCAGAGTACGGGCCTGTAGCCGTGATAATGCCCACGGGTACGCCTAAAGTTTCCTACACTCCACACGGGCACAAGGTGGTTATTTGTCCGGCCGAATGGCACGGACAAGGGCGCGTGACCTGCGCACAGTGTAGATTGTGCACAAAAGCACGGAGAAAATACATGATAGGATTTCTCCCCCATGGAACCTACAAAAAACTCGCCCACCAGATCGCCAGTTGACCAGGACATGCCAGCAGCTGGCGCGGATCCAGGCCAGGATCCAGGGCTCGAGGCCGTCGCTGTACGTTAAAATTTAATTGACCAGGACCCAAAAAAAAGACCCGCCTGGCGGCGGGTCAAGTGATCCCTGGGTGGGATCGTGGAGGGCCCTAGCATTAACGCCCTAGGGCGCGGCGTGTTTACATTATTTGCAGAATGAGGATGAAGATTACCAGGATGATAACCAGGAGAGGCCCATCATCCATCAAGCGGCCAGGGCTCGAGCGCGTGTTAGCGCTGACCGTTTAATGCCGGCTAGGGGTCCGGCCAGTATGCTGTTGGCCCTCGAGCTCCGTTCGTGGACGTTGGTCCGCTTCGCGTGATCCGTCCAGAATAGAACGGCGTTAAGAGCTCCCCATACATTTTGCTTCCGGCAATCCTGCTCCTGACCGGCTCCGTGTTGGTGCCAGTGCTCGAGCTCTACTATCTGGGCTTCGTGGCGTTCAAACTTAACCTGGCTGAGTTCGGCCGCTGTCCTGGGGGCTTCGTGCCCGGACATTTTCGCCGAGTAGAGCGTGGCTCGATTATCCCAAAGAATCGCGGCAAAGTATTGTCGCCTGGCCATAGTGTCGAGGTAGGCTCTGGCCATGGCTGAGATATCCGCCTGGTATCTGGCGGTTGTCTCGAGCTCAAAATTATCCAGGGCCTTGTCGATATCAAGGGCGCGGTGGTGGGTATAACGAAGTGCAGAACGTTGGTTGAGAAAATTCGGAAAGGCGTTCATGCAGTTGGGCAAGTTGATCTCTACCCAGATCGAGGTAGCCCGGTCAACGCCAGTCGCAAAACAAACGAACGGCTCGATTATCTCAGTTTCGAACATTGTCGATCTGGATCGGTACGCTTTCGCAGCGGCAAAGACCGTGCGGCCGTGATCCAGGACCATTAACGATTCGAATTCTAGCGGGTGCTGTGCGGCAAGCCCGGCAAAGAACCTCACCAGATCTTCCGGCTGATGTCCCGTGAAAGAGTGCCGTGGGCTGACGTGGGCATGTAGCGGCTTAGGCTCGCCGAACGGGGTTACTGCGACAACCTCAGATCTGAGTTTTGAAACCTCGAAAAGATCCGTGTTCGCCAGGCTGCTGGGTCCTTCAATCTTCCGGTAGAGCGGCCTGGTGGCATAGGTAAAGTCGAGGCCATTCCTGACCAGGGTGGCGGGGATATCCTGGATATCCTCCACCAGGGCGTTGACTGATCCAAACCAGGGCCAGGTCGGCCGCTTGGCGTTTCCGTGGTGGTCAAATTTTAGGCCGTTGACTGCTCCGGCGGTTACTTTGGTTGAGCGTTTCATGTGTCTGATTCTCCCATAACGATAGGTTCCAGGTCTGAAAATGTTTGATCCTGGCATGGTTGGCAAAGTGCCGTTATTTCGTACTCTCGTTTCGAGGTGGCATCTGTGAAGATCTTCGCGGCTTGACCGCAAGAAACGCAGATACCATTATCAATAGAGCTCGAGGTGTATCGGCCGTATTGCGTGAATGCGAGCGTGTCCAGTATGGACTGCATCGCGGGGGTCTTAGTGTTGAAGGGCATAAGTACCGTCTCCGGTTGTTTGTCGAGCTCTAATAATAACACGGTTTCACACAAGGTGAAAGGGTAAGACACAAGGTGATAGTATAAGAGAGAGAGCTCCGCCAGGCGGCCAAAAAAAACCGGCCCCAGGTGGGACCGGTTTCGGCTGCTCGAGGACCTAGTTACCAGGGCGGACCTTTCCCAGATCGCCAGGCGGTTGATCGCGTGGGTCTCTGTTCTGGTATCGCCGTTCGTCCATCTGATTGACCGCTTCGATGGCCAGGGCCAGGATGTGGCGGACCGCCTTACCGGGCTTAGATCTTCCCAGGGGGCGGCCAACAAAATATCCCTGGCGTTTAAGCTCCTCGGCGATATCATCCAGAGCTCGAGCTCCGATAAAATTATCGTTAATGAGGTTCGAAAGAGTGTCTGTCATGGTCGTCTCCTGAGCTTGTCATGGATATAGTTAAACGAGTCGATAGTGTCGTCTACGTCTTGGTCCGTGTCTGGCAGGATCTCCCGCTGCTCTTCCTTCAAAGCACCAATGGCAATGTTGAGTGCTCGAGCCAGTAGGGTCTTAATCGGACCAGGTAGGTTATCGAGTGCGATCCTGGCAACTGGACCGACTGTCGGCCGTGTCATGCTGCGTTCCTCGTTCGATCCGCTGGCCGCCAATGTTCGCATTTTCCGCCTGGAAGATAATCATCCATGTTGGTCGCAATAGAAACATAGACCAGTTCCCAGTAGTCTGTCGTATCATCGAGGTCATTGATGCAATGGTCGGCATTCTCAAACCCAGATGTGGCGAGCCAATGCTCTCCCATGTTGACGACTTCATCGACTAAGTCTAGTGCCAGGGTGCGGTAGTTTGTATCAGTCATGATGTTCTCCGTGGTTGTCTGTTGGTGGGATCTCTCCCAGGTGAAGAGAATACCATGCCGGCGGGTTGGCGTCTACTGATATTGGTACGGGACACACGCACGGCGTTGTTCTGGTTTGAACTGAGAAGGTGAGAGAGAGATGATAGTATTCCCCAGGCGGTGCGGATCCGCAGATCTTCGAGCTCCTCGAGCTCCAGGAAACTCGGATCTTCAAAAAAACTTAGGCGGCCGTGCTCCTGGCGTCAGGATCGGTTGAGCAGCGGTGGCGCGAATCTTAAATTTTGACGTAATTCGCCAGGCTGAACGTTAAATTATTCGCCTGCGAACGCGAACGATTCGCATTCACGCCGCCCCATAGATGACGCGACTTGTCGCGACATTAGATGCTGTTGCTGTTGCTGTTAGACCCCCCATTTACAATTACCTTTCCCTTTATATTGTCTCCACAAACCGGAGGGGTAACATCTACTATATAAGAGAACGCTGATATGGCTAATAAGAGGAAAGCAAGGTAATGGCTCAGGACGTGTACGAATACATAAGACGCTACCTGGCTAGGGGTGGGGGGTAAAAATGCGACCACGGGCAATACAGGGCGTCTGAATGACTATGCTTCCGGGGGGTGGTTTCTACAGAGGGCTCTTAGAGGTCCCTGAGTACCAGGAATATGCCGCTGGCAAGGAGCGTAAGAGAAAGGAAGCCAAGGCCGCTGAGATTGAGAATTACGAGAGGAAGATGCAATCTACCTATGGCCCGGAATACTACCGGGGGATGTCTGGACAGACAGATCCTTTAGTCGGTATGTTACTTGGGGGGGAGAGGCCGGATAGCCCACCTGTTGCGCCAGCAGACTTCTGGCCTGGAAGTGCCGCAGTGAAGGCGGGTGTGACAAAGGGCTTAGGACTCTTATCCACTATACCAGCAGCGTTGTGGTGGAATCAGGCCAGGAAACGACCCGTTCAGCCTGGTACTTTAAGTCACTTAACATCGCACGGAACCCCCAATACCTGGCCACCCGAACCGGGCTATCCTGAAGGAAGGCCAAGGCTGGGAGCGGCAACAGGTCAGGGTGCCGCCATGTACGGTAAGGGCCTCTATGTAGCAGAGGCTGATGGAGTGGCCAGGGAGATGTTCGACCAACTGTCTGACCAGCATCCCAGAATTATACGGAGCGAGGCAGGTGAAATGGAGCTCACGCCCTGGAGGGTCGGGCAGCTGGAGGGGAATCCCGATGCTGTCACTGCTTTAGGGGATGAAATGCAGCGCAACCTGGATGATATAACCTCCAGGATATTTAAGCCTAAAAATGAATTTGATGTGTCATACCGGCCCGAGTTGGAGAAAAACTACTTGAGGCAGCTCAAGAAGCTCGAGGACTATAAACAGGTTACCGGCTACGGGACAGATGATCTGCTAAAGTTGGAATTCCCTAGAAAGGGTGGGGTTTACCGCTTGGACATACCAGATGAGGTCGTCCCTGATCTGCTGGATCTGGACAAGGGACTTGACCAGCAACTCCCGGCTGTACAGGAGCGGTTAAACAAAGTTCTAAAGGAATTTGATCCTTATGACATAAGTAAATGGCCTCAAGAGAGCCCAGAGACATGGGCGCTGGCAGCGTCCTCCTCTACGGCACCTGTTCAAACTGGGACGTACTACAAGGCGCTCCGTCTGGCTATAGGCGACGACGAGGCAGCTAGGTTACTGGAAGAAGTCGGCATACCTGGGGTGAAGTATTTGGACGCAGGCTCCAGGGCAGCGGGAGAGGGGACACGCAATTTCGCTATCTTTGCTGAAGACGTATTAAAGAGGATAAAAGTATTAGGGATTGATCCATGAAAACACCAAAACAGGAAGCCTTCATAGAAGCATACTGCCTTACAGGCAATGCGAAGAAGTCTGCTATTATGGCGGGTTACTCGGAGAAGACCGCCAAACAGAAGGGCCATGAACTGAAGAATCAGTTCTCAGACGAGATACGACGGCAGATAGAGAAGAATGTCCTGGATGCTGCGCCTATAGCACTGGCTGCTATGCGTAATCTGGCAGAAGAAGCCGCCTCAGAGACCGTCAGGCTGGCTGCGAACAAGGATTTGCTCGATAGGGCTGGTTTGAAGCCCACAGAGCGGGTTGAACAGAAGATCTCGCATGTGGAACATGCCTCTACAGATGAATTGAAGAGAGAACTGGATGCTCTGGTTGGATCGGAGGATATTGACGAGATTCCTGAGCGTTTGAACTGATGTCTCCAGAGGAAGAGTTCTACATAAGGCATAAGTGGAACGGCAGGCTCGGCATTACAGGGGACCAGTGGGTAGAACTGCTACAGAGGAACGAGGAGTTAGACCTTCCCTGGAGCGCACCAGGAGGGGAGAGGCAGGCTGCTTCAAGGGCTAAAACAGATGATCTTATGCAGACTCTGCCGGAAGATCCTTCCTGGCTTAAAAAGGTGGCGATGTCTGGACTAGCTACCTTGTATCAAGGGTTTCAAGGAGCCAAGAACCTACAGGACCCTGATGTAGGGCTATTGGACTATTCCCCTAACTGGGCGGATTTCAAGGGTAATCTCTCCAGCATATGGAACTATAAAAGGAAGAAGAGGGGCGATTGATGCCAATACAGCGGTGTAAACTGAAGAGCGGTAAACAGGGCTGGAAATGGGGTAAGAATGGTAAATGCTACTCCTCGAAAGCCTCGGTTAAAAAACAGATGGGGGCCATATATGCAAGTGGCTACAAGGGACGGTCTAGAAAAAGCGGTTGAGATAGCGAGAGAGCTCCGAAAGAGAGAACGCTTCAACCGAATAGAATTCTACGATCCCTACCCCTACCAGAGAAAGTTTCACGATACAGGAGAGTATGCCAATCAGAGATTGCTGATGGCTGCTAACCGTATAGGCAAGAGTTATTGCGGTTCTGCTGAAATGTCGTTCCACCTCACCGGACTGTACCCGGACTGGTGGAAAGGAAGAAGGTACAGACAGCCTATTACGGCGTGGGCTGGAGGAGTCTCCAACGAGACCACTAGAGACATCGTTCAGCATGAACTTTTGGGTTCCCCAGACGACCCGGAAGCGTTTGGTTCCGGTACTATACCGAAAAACTACATAATAAAGACCGAAAGAAAACCGGGAGTCCCTAACGCTAAAAGCATGGCCCTTATTCGTCATGTAAGTGGGGGGAACTCTTCTTTATTCTTCAAAGCCTATGAAATGGGGCAGGAGAAGTGGCAGGGAAGGTCCGTAGACTGCATCTGGCTCGATGAGGAGCCGCCACGGGACATATACTCCCAGGCGGTAACCAGAACTCTGGATAGAAGGGGCATGGTGTACATGACGTTCACCCCTGAGAATGGGATGACCGAAACCGTAGCCTCTTTTATGAACAACCTGAAACCAGGCCAATCCCTTGATAACGCCACCTGGGATGACGCTACAGAGTCTGTTAGGAGCATGAAAGGCAACTCCGGGCACCTAAATCCGGGTGTTATGGAGCAGATACTGGCCTCATACAGTCCACATGAGCGTGAAATGAGGCGCTATGGCCGTCCTTCTATAGGCTCAGGACTCGTATTTCCTATAATGGAAGAGAAGATCATAATAGATCCTTTTCCGATACCAAGCCATTGGCCGCGAATATGCGGGATTGATTTCGGGTTCGATCACCCCACAGCCTGTATTTGGGCCGCTTGGGACAGAGAAGAGGACGAGTATTACATTTATGACTGCTACAGACAGGCTAAAGCCCCGCCAGCGGTTCATGCTCAGAATATACGGAATAGGCCCAGCTTTATCCCCGTTGCTTGGCCCCATGACGGCAATAGACGAGATTCTATGGGTAATCCTGGTCTAGCTGACCAGTATAGGAGCCTGGGATGCAACATGCTACCATTCATCTTTGAAAACCCGCCTGCTCTAGGTGAAAAGAAGGGTGGAAACTCCATTGAAGAGGGTATTATGTTCATCTTACAGCGGATGGAGGACGAAAAGTTCCATGTTTTCGCCACCTTGTCTGATTGGTGGGAAGAATTCAGGATGTACCACAGAAAGGAGGGTAAGATAGTCCCTCTGAACGACGATTTAATGTCAGCGACACGCTATGCGATAATGTCGATGCGTTTTGCTGTTTCAGGAGAAGATAAAACCTGGACTAAGGACCTACACTATAGGGAATACGGAATAGTTTAATGGCAAGAGAAAAGATAACTGAAGAAGAGTTAGTCGGCAGAATAGACCAGGAAATTACGGATTCTCTTGGGTATGGGGGAGATTTGTCTCTTCAACGCGAAAGAGCCATGGAATACTACTATGGAGAGCTTTTTGGCAATGAAGTTGATGGACGTTCCCAATTCGTCGATTCTACAGTGCAGGACACCATAGAATGGATAAAACCCGCTCTGATGCGTATATTTGCCTCTGGGGATCAGATGGTGACCTTCAATCCCGTAGGTCCCGAGGATGTAGCATCCGCTAAACAGGCAACCGACTACATAAACCACGTCTTTATGAAAGACAATCCCGGCTGGGAGATTCTCTACTCCTGGTTTACTGACGCTCTTCTACAGAAGAACGGTATTATAAAGGTCTGGTGGGACGAAACAGAGGAATGGAACAGGGAGGAATACAAGGGTCTTGATGAGATGGAGTTACAAGCCCTTGTGACTGACCCCAGAGTAGAGGTTTTAGAGCACACTTCTCCTGGTATGGAGTCTGACGGTACTTATGGTGAAGGGTCTAACGAAGGCCACCACGTTGTCATAACAAGAGATATGAGCCTGGGCAGGGTGCATGTAGAGAATGTACCCCCGGATGAATTCCTCATAGCAAGGATGTCTAAGACTATCCAGGACTCCAGGTTCGTCTGTCACAGGGTAAAGAAGACCTTAACCGAATTAAGGGAGATGTACGGAGACATAGATCCAGAGGATCTGACTGGCGGCACTTACGGAGAACTTGATTACAGCGCAGAGAATCAGGCTCGTTACAGATATGATGAATCTGGTTACATGGGTTTTGGGCAGGAGGAGCTCTACGGAACAGACGATTCGATGCGGGAGTATTGGCTACATGAAGCATTCATACGTGTAGACTACGACGGGGACGGCATTGCAGAGCTCAGGAAGGTTTGCCTGGTAGGCAGCAAGGTTCTCGCCAATGAAGAGGTTGACAGTATACCGTTCGTATCCTTAACGCCTATAAAGATCCCGCACAAGTTCTTTGGCTTGTCGGTTGCAGACCTCACTATGGATCTTCAATTGATTAAGTCCACGTTGATGCGTAATCTCATGGACAATATGTACAACCAGAACTTTGGTAGGTACGCAGTCCTCGAAGGCCAAGCGAACCTAGACGACCTTCTGACACAACGTCCGGGAGGGGTGGTCAGAGTGAAGTCTCCCAATGCCGTAATGCCTCTGGCCACTCCCCCACTTCAAAACTACTCATTCCAGATGCTCCAGTATCTGGACAGTATAAGAGAGCAGAGATCCGGGGTAAGCAGCAGCACACAAGGGCTAAACGCAGATGCTCTGAAAAGCCATACTACGGCTACGGCTGTAGCGCAGGTAATGACAGCTGCTCAGGCAAGGGTTGAGCTCATTGCTCGTAATTTTGCAGAGACCGGTGTTAAGGAACTGATGAACGTTATTTACGAGCTTGTTCAGAAGAACCAGGACAAGCAGAGAGTAGTCATGCTTAACAACGAGTGGGTCCCGGTACGTCCCGATATGTGGCGAGACAAAATGGATTGCTCGGTATCAGTTGGCCTTGGGCACGGTAACCGTGATCAGCAGCTGATGCACTTGACCACAATGATGCAGTTTGCTACTCAGGCAATGTCTGGAGGGCTGAACATCGTGACAGAACAGAATCTGTACAACATGGGAGCCGCACTCATAAAGAACATGGGCTTTCAGAATGTACAGGACTTCCTGACTGATCCACAGCAGGCCCCTCAGAAGGGCAATCCTGACGAGGAGATGAAGCAGGCAGAGTTACAGCTGAAGAAGGGAGAGCTGGATGTGAAGATAGCTGAAACTCAGATAAAGCAACAGAAGCTCCAAATGGAGGCTGCTGAAGCGCAGGTAAATGCTCAATTGAAGATGGCGGAACTTCAGCTTGAGCGTGAGCAGAAACGACCGGTGGCCATAGGAGATACATGAGCGACGAACTAAGAGAAACTCACGCAAAAAGATTATTGGAAGACAAGCTGTTTATTGAGTCTTTCGATGTGTTGAAAACAGATTTAATGAACCGCTGGAATGCTAGTGGTTCGACAGAGCTTGAAGCCAGGGAGTCTATCTGGCTTGCAATGAGACTGCTCGACAGGATTCATGGCCATATATCGTCCATAGTGGAAACTGGGCGCATGGACAAGATGATGTCTGAGCAACACCCATTTATTTAAGGAGAAACAAAAAATGGCGGATACGCAAAGTGCTGTAGTGAAGAGTGGTTACGGCGAAGCCCCGCATGTAGTAAGCGATGATAATAGTATGCAGGAAGCAGAAGAGGCAATCCTGAAGATGCTGGTCCCGGAAGCGGAAACACCAGAATCTGAGGAAGCCAAACCTACGGAAGAGGAAGAGTCTCAACCCGAAGAGGAAGACGAATCATTGGAAGAGGAGCCTGAAGAATCCGAAGAGGAGGAAGAAGGCACTGACGACCCATCAGAAGAAGAAGAGGACCTTCTTTACGCTGTCACCGTAAATGGTGAAGAGCAGGAAGTAACCCTCGATGAGCTTATGAAGGGATATTCAAGACAGTCAGATTATACGCGAAAAACGCAAGAGATTTCCGAACAACGGAAGGAAGCTGAGGCCGTTTCACAGAAGTATGCGGCTGAGATGAATCAGATTCGGAATGAACGACAAGAGTACATGCAAACCCTTCAAAACATCATTGATAACTCCGGTCAACATTTTGACCAGTTTGTAGATGTTGATTGGGAAAGTTTGCGAGAGACCAACCCGATTGAGTATGTTACGAAACGCGAGGAATACCGAGAGATACAAGAGCGTATCCAAGGTATGCAGCGTCAACAAGAGGAAGTACAGAAAAAGCAATCCCAAGATTCCCAGCAATTGCACTCTCAGACCTTAGAAAGGGAGCACCAGCTTATGGTTGATGCGTTACCTGAATGGGGTGATCCAGAAAAGCAGCGTGAGATTGGTTTGGGGTTACGGTCCTATGCTAAAGACCAGGGATTTGCCGATCAGGAGATTTCTAGCTTGGTTGACCATCGCTCGTTAATCGTACTCAGAAAAGCTATGCTTTATGACCAGCTAAATTCGTCAGACGTTAAGTCGAAGAAGCTGAAGAACAAGCCTAGAGTTGTGAGGTCGGGAAAAGGTGCTCGCAAAGATGATGAGAAGAAAAGCACTCGTACTAAAACAATGAAACGTCTCCGACAAACCGGCCACGTCGATGACGCTGCCGCAGCGTTGGAGGACATCTTAAACCTCTAAGGGAGAGAACAAATGGCAATCGCTACAAATACGTCGCTGGTCTATGGATCGGTGGCGATTCGTGAAGACTTGTCTGACGTGATATATAATATCGCTCCAATGGATACACCCTTTCTTTCGGGTTGCTCGAAAATGAGTGCTGACAACACTTTCTTTGAATGGCAAGTCGATACCATAACGGCAGGTGCAGCTAATCGTCATTTAGAAGGCGATGATTCACCTGACGCTACGGCAAGGGTACTTCCAACGCGACTTGGTAACTACACTCAGATAAGTCGTTACATTGCTCAGACTTCAGGAACCGACGATGCAGTCGATTACGCAGGTCACGGCAAACATCAAGCCTACATGTTAGCTAAACTAGGCAAACGCATGAAAAGAGACATGGAAGTCATGCTCACCTCAAATACTATACGGGTTGTAGGTAACGCTACCACAGCTAGAGCAACTGCTGGTATCCCAACATGGCTGAATACATCCCATGTTGCGGGTGGTTCTGGTGGTTCGGCTTCTGCCGGTGATCTTGGTACTACTTTGATGGTAAACAATACGTCTACTGCTGCTGCTTCAGAAGCCAACATCAAAGCAACCATCAAGGAATGCTATGATGCTGGTGGCCAGCCAGATATGATGCTAGTTCCGTCTACTGTAAAGCAGACGATCTCAGGATTAGCTTCGGTTGGTTCAGGTTCGACAGCGTTTGGTATTCCGCCTCGGAACCAAGTCTCTGGCAAGGGTGGCGCTACAGCTATTGCGGCTGTTGACGTCTATGTTTCCGATTTCGGGACTTTCAAGATTGTCCCAGATCGAAACTTAGCCGCTGACGGACCCGGCTCAGTAGCTGCAAATATTTTCTTTTTAGACATGGACTACTGGGGCGTTGCATGGCTCCGGCCTTTCCAGACTGTCAATATGGCAAAGACAGGCGACTCCACCAAGCAGATGCTTCTTGGTGAGTACGGCCTCGTTTCTAAAAACGAAAAAGCAAGCGGCATTCTTGCGTCAGTAAGTTAATAAGGAAGGGGGTGGGGAAACTCACCCCCAACTTATGCAAGTTGCAATTGTAGGGCTGGCCCCCTCTACTCACGATCAGGCTCCATTTGAAGACCCTGATTGGGAAACATGGGGGCTAGTACAAGATAATGAAAGTTATCCTTACCTCGACAGGGCGTTTGAGATACACCCTCTGTCTTTTGTAAGAGAGGTAAAACCCCTACTAGAAAGAAGGATGCGTGAAGAGATTGATGTTCCTCTATACATGCAGGAAGCCTATCCAGAAATCCCCAATGCTACAGCCTACCCTATTGAAGATGTTATTGCTGTTATAGGCGATTATTTTAACTCGTCTATATCCTATATGCTTGGTTTGGCTATACTGGAAAAAGTAGATCGTATCGGTATCTGGGGGGTTGACATGGCTGGTGATGATGAGTTCGGTTATCAAAGACCCAACACTGAGTATATGATTGGTTTTGCAAAGGGTATAGGTATAGACATCTATATCCCAGAAGAATCCGCTCTCCTAACATTCGGAGTTGATGGGGGTGGTAAACACACTAAAAATTGGACAGTTCGATATGGATACTACTGATAAAGAGATAAAAGACATTGCCTCTAAGATGATAAAAGGGAAAAAGTCGGTTTCTAAACCCTCTAAACCAAAGGAGCCTACTGACGCTGCGGGTTGGTTGAGAAAGGCGTACATAGATGCTGACCCGGCAGACGGCGCACCAAAAGTAGGGAACATGGGATATGTCTAAACATATTATTGATAACGATAGTGTTCGCCGCACTGAAATACAGTTTGATTCGGGCGATGACTCGTTTAATTTCAAAACTACGCAGAACGTCACTCCTGTTCTTGATGAGAATAAGGAGAAGTATAACGAATACGGAGATAAACTCTCTCTTGGCAAGAGAGGGGAATGGCATCACGCCGCTTCTATTCCCATTACCGTGTGGGAGAAGTGGGTGAAAGATACGAACGGTGCAATAGAGAAGGACACTAAACTTTTGGCCGCTTACCTTAACGACCCCGATTACAAGTATTTCAAAGTAGCCCCAACCAACCTATAAGGTAAAAGATATGATTGACCTAAGTAACATTTTTAGACCTCAAGAGACAACCCACACATTAAGCGCGACTACTATTAGTGGCTCAACCGCAACGTCTGCATTTGCGCCCCAAATACAGACAATTATGGTGACCGCAACTGCTGCCTGTTTTGTTGCTTTTGGTGCATCGCCCACTGCTGCAACAACTTCTACATACATTGTAGCGGACACCCCATATTTGTTCCGAGTAAATGGTTCAGATAAGTGCGCGGCAATTACCGGGACGGGCACAGCAACAGTCTACATTACT
>Ga0080013_1001549_pt1 | contig 30039 bp, 71 predicted proteins | sample ETNvirenome_6_85_FD_69236 | JGI IMG/M metagenome (GOLD analysis project Ga0080013, IMG submission 69236) | Marine viral communities from the Pacific Ocean - ETNP_6_85 (SPADES assembly) (version 2) | ecosystem: Environmental > Aquatic > Marine > Oceanic | place: Pacific Ocean | collected 2013-06-19 | reverse complement strand
TAGAGAAGGTACCATTGCCTGCGACAATGCACAAAGTGTTATACATAAAAAACAAGTATATTGCTTAACAATTGTAGATACTAATTAATTTAATTAAGAGAAAAACAATGTCTCAAGCAACTGCTGGCCCTTAGCTCAGTTGGTCTTAGAGCAGCGTGCTCATACCGCGCCGGTCCTGGGTTCGAGTCCCAGAGGGCCTACTTTTTATTAGAGGAACAAAATGAACAGAAATGGAGTAATACAGGCAGTACTATTTATCTTCGTCTTATGGGCGATTGTTGTGTCTAGTATGGTTTCTACGTTGTTTGCACAACTATACCTTTAGGGAGCATCAATGGGAAAGAGGCAACCCAATTTTAAAGTGGGAGATTTGGTAGGAAGAAGAAGCATAAAAAGCCGTATCGGTATTGTTGGGTCCGTAGGCCCAGAACCATTTCGGGGCCACAACTGGGACCACGACGCGACGTGTCGCACCGCGCATTACGACGGTGTTATTCGCTTAAGCAAAGAAGCAGAAGGGTATCCGCACCAAGTATATTGGTTTGATATAGGTGCCCTTCGCCATGTCACTGGGTTTGTCTACAGGGATATATACAAGTTGGCATTGCCAGATGATTGAGCCAAAGTTTAATGTCGGTGATTTGGTGAACCCGAGGCACATATTCCGAGGTAGTATGTATCCGAGTATTGGCATCGTTCTTGGGACTCGACGAGTCGGGCTGCTTGATGCGGAATACATTCTTGCACCCCCAGGTCTCTATCGGGAGTACGTTTACGATATTTTTTGGTTTGATTATGAACTAGTTGGCCAATTTAGTCAGGACTTATTGGTGCCGATCTGCAACATTTAACTCCAGCAAACTAATTAGAGGGGAAGGAGCGCGCTGTGAAAAACTATAAGAAAGGATGGAGCAATTTTTTGCTAAAAGAGCACGCTCTAGAGAACTATGAAGAGCAGTTGGAGTACAACGAGGAAGGTGAAGTGGTCTTGTATCACGTTTCTTCCACGGAGGGCTTGAAAGCTTTGAGCCCGCAAATAGCAAGAGCAGGAATCAGGAACTACACAAAGAAGGAATACCGAACCTGGAATCGTCCTAGGGTTTTCTTTTTTACGAGATCTGGACAAGAGGATGTAGGAGTAGGAAAAATCCAAGGAAAGGTGACGTACAGAGCCGAGATAGATAAAGAAAAGCTTTATCCAGTGATGAAAGATCCTCTCAAGTTTTCTTTTCCCGAAAATGAGAAAGAATATTTGAATATTCGGGAAGCTACTCACGGCATGCCTTCGTATTATCCAATCAATAGGTACGAAATGGTCGCGACTCTTGCGGAGAGAGAAGGGTATCACGGTTTCATTTATCCACAAAAAGAAGGATATCTTATCGTTGCACTCTGGGAAGCTATCGAGGTTACCCCTTTAGAAGAAGATTTTTATCAAATAGGAGATAGTCTATGAAATTGTTACTTAAAGAGTGGAGAAAGTACGAGAAAAGTATACTAACAGAACAATCATTTAATCGATTCAAGCGTATGATCGACGTTCATCGGCGACCATTCTTGGTTATTTCTGCATATCGTGAAGGTGAGGCAAATCAGACACCAGATAAGCGCCTGAAGAAAGACATAAAAGAAGCAGGATACCCTTTTATTCGCGTGAAAGGCTCTGGCCAAGAAGAGGTGACCGATCCTGAAACTGGTGAAGTATTAACGGACCCTAAAACAGGCGACAATGTAGTAAAACAGGTCATAGAAATGACTTATATTGTCACAACAGATAAGCGTCCTGATACAGAAAGAGCAGAACTAAGCCCAGAACAAGAAGAAATCGCGCTCTTTGAGTTTGGAAAGAAGTTGTCGAAAACTTACAATCAATATGCTTTCATCTTTGGCAGGCCTGAAATTCGCATCAGCACAGCTGGCGAAGAGCGAGAAGCTTACTTTATCGCAGCATATGATCATACTGCACCAACATTTGAAGAAAAATACCGAATCAAGGAATACTGGGCAGGTCCTTGGACAACTATCGAAAGGGCCACGGAAGATGACATCTTTTGGACGAAGATTGGAGGAACAAAGGGAAAATTTGTCTAAATAGGTTGGAAAACAGGGGAGTGAAGATTGTTGACATCCTCTTGACAAAAGAGTGGTTGACTTCTCGCCTCGTTTCATGTATAATGTAATTACACAAAGAGAGGTAGTAGTGCACATCGGACAATATGTTGAGAAAGTAGGTTCAAAGGGGACCTATGGAATTATCACGGATCGACCAATGGTTCACGAATGTTGGACCGTTCGTTGGATCATCGGTCCCAACCGTGGTAGGACCTTGATTTCCCACCAGAGAGAACTTAGACTGCATGACAAGCTCTAATATAAAGGTGGGAGATCTGCTGGTCGTACATGACGCCTACTTCGCAGGTAAGCCTAGTTATAACCAAGAAGAAATTGCCATAGTCACGGAAGTCAGAAAAGCAGGTTGGTCATGTTATAGCTTTTGTGTTTACATTTTTGGCCACGGAAGCACCGTATGGATGCATGACCAAGACAGTCGATTTTCTTGCAAAGAATTGGAAAGAGAAAAATGAAAGCTAGCCTGAAACCAGCAGACTTAGTGCGGCTGGACGGTATCCTTAGTTCTGAAAAGTTGACTATTGGTATAGTCATAGGTGAAGGCTACAAACCGGTAGCTGGAGAAGAACAAGCTTGGGTGAGAGTCTTTTTTTTCGGTCCTGGCGTAATCAGGAGCGCCCCTGCACACAGGCTGAAGCGCCTGCAGTGACTGGAGAATAATACTACATGATAATCACAGAGAGTCAGGATGGTACCTTTGAGTACCACTCACTACTTAATAGTAGAGGAGAAGAGGCCCGTGGAACCGTGGATGATCAAAAAGATCGAAGAAGAAAGCAGAAAGAATGCTCAATCTCGACGTATTCAGCCGAATATTCCGGCTCCACCCCCTATTTCCATCGATCGAACAGAGAAGAGCGGTAGGCCATCGAGAGAAGAAGCCGCGACGAACATTAGTTTCGAGGTTTGACATTTCCTTGACATCTTATTCATTGACTTTTTTTGAGTCTAGGTGTATAATAGAGAAACAAGGAGAGAGCAGTGGCCAAAATGAAAGTGGGAGACTTTGTAAGAAACCGATTTACTAGAGAGGTGGGGAGAATTGTAAGTATACCCAGAAAAGGTAATTTTATCGTAGAGTATTGCGAGTATCACAGAGACAGACAGACCCCAGAGCATTTCGAGCGCCTGGAGGTTTCGTATTCACCAAGAACAATCAGTACAATCCAGCAGTTCCAGACACTAAACGCCAAATAATGGAGATACAATGAAGACTATCAGCCTTAGCAAAATTAGAGCAGAACTCACATCCGTAATCAAGGCCCTTGAGTCAGGCCCAGTAGCTATCCAGAAGCATGGCAAGACAGTAGCAGTGCTGTCAGCCCCTGGAAGCACCCTAGAGGCCTCGCCACGCCCACCAGCGACTACAGGTCCTGCCGGGGCCCCGAAGAGCCCAGACAGCCGCTCAGCGCCTCTCATAGATGTCTTTGAGATTATCGACGACGAACCGGAAGAACAAGATCCAGACCTGGACCTGTCTTTCGAGAGTTACCTTGCAAGCCAGGAATCCGATCCGGTACCCGGATCTTGGAGCAACTTGACATTCTCTTGACAATTAAGTTGTTGACTTCGCCTTAGATTTTGTGTATAATATGGGTACACAAGGAGGAAATCTTGAAAGAAACTATCGAGAAAACCGTAAATACTTCTCTGCTCACAGAAGAGCAGTTCCAATCTCTCCTTCGGGGAGAAATGACCTGGGAACAAGCTTACAAGCTAGCTCCAGGCCCTGACTGGCGCATTACCGAGTTTGATGCCGAGGATATCTCAAGTGAGCAAAAAACAACCTCAAAAGCCTAGGAACATGGTGGCATATAACATGATTTTCCGTCACAAGAATGGTGGATCTGCTGGACATCACAGCAAGAAGGGATATTCTCGGAAGGTCAAGCATAAGGGAAAACAGTATGGCGGTTGAAACAGGATGTCTGACAAATGGGGCAATCTTTGTCACCTCTATTCAGGAAAAGTCCGTGTCCGTGGTGGTGGAGTTACCATTCCAGCTGGAGATTTCCGAAAAGGAGGCAGAGATACTTGATATCTTAATTCACAACCAAATGGAGATTTTGTTAAGGCTGTACTTTCTTGCAGCAGTTGGAGAAAAAGTATGATAAAAATTCAAGACCTAACGCCTAGTGCTATTGTAGGCATGATTAGGGATAATCCAGGCAAGATTCAGAAGGCAACGTATCCTAATCCTGGAGAGCCAAAGCTTGATGAAAAGGCCTTTATGATTGAAGAGTCATGGATATTCATGTGTTTATCTACTGGGTGCGATTATCAAGGGTCTAGTCCTTGTAGTTGTGATTCAGATGATGCCATTTGGTCTTATCAGCCTACGGAATCATTTCCGTATCCAATTGAGAGTCCTGAATTTGAAATTGCAGGATCTCTTATGGTTTCTTGTAGCTATAGAGATAGAGATGGGGAATATGTTTATGTTTTTGAGGCTGGTTAGCGAAAAAGAGAGGGCACCCAGTGAAGATCGGTGATAATATCAGTATCCGCGCCAATTTGAAAGCAACAAGAAGGACAAAGAACCGCATCCAAGAGAAAGGTCCATCCTTTTTTGTGAGAAACCTTCCCAAGAAAGTAGCTTTTGATCGTGGTGCTAGCCTTTGGGTTTTGCTGGAGTCAGAAGAAGTTGAGTGGATGGGTTGGCTCCCCCTGGCGGAAATGGAGATTGCACCATGAAAGTAGGAGATTTAGTAAAAACTACTCGCTTTAGGATAGGCTGTCCAGCTGACTCTTTGGGCTTGGTTGTGGGAACATACTCTATAGTTGAGACGACCATACTCTACCCGGCTCACGATCGTTATTCCGTGTGTAGAGTTTTTATGTTCTCGAAACAGCGTATTATGAGGATTTTTCCACGCGATCTAGAAGTCTTGGAGGCCACAATTTCATGAAAGTAGGAGACCTAGTAAGAGCAAAACCAGGAACAGTGGAAGGGAATCCAGAGGAACTAGGAATAGGAATTATCGTGGAAGAAACTACGCCCGATCCTGTATATGGTGATAGCTTTGTCTGGGTGAAATGGTTCAACGGCATAGGTGAAAGGCCTTGGATGCGATACCGGCAAGACCTAGAACTAATTGACAATCCTTGACCTTTTCGTGACAATTTAGTTCTTGACTTTTGGTGAAATTTGTTCTATAATATGGAAACATAAGGAGAACAGTATGCTTAAAGAGGGAGATTTGGTAGTGCCGGCATGGCCGCCACCGCCGCGCGCTGGACGAGACCGCGCTATCGTGGCGGGGATTGGGATAGTGGTACGCGCAGTAGCCATCGATTACGGCAGAGGCAAGGTAGTAAGCAGATATAAAGTTTTTTGGTTTCTCTCTCAAGCCGTCTCCCTTCAACCACTCAAGGATAGTGACCTAACAAAGTTAGTTCTTGGTGCTTAAATAATTAATATATGGGTCCATGGTGAAATGGATATCACAGTAGGCTTCTACCCTTCTATTCCAGGTTCGAATCCTGGTGGACCTACCATATACAATAGATAGTGAGGAAATAATGGGCAAAGATATTGTGCATTGTTGCGAATGTGGTGAAGAATATAACATTAAACGAGCAAAACTTGGCTATGCTATGTGTCTTGACTGTGGAGATAAAGATGCCCACAGGATTGCCAACTTTCGTTCGCGATGTTCGGCACCTGCCTTCAATAAGGGGGCTTATCAGCCAATCATGACTGTCGACGATGCAAGATGGGCAGGTAAATGAGACTTAAGTATATACTTAAGCTGGGAGATCTGGTCTCATTTACCTGTCCATCACTACACCACCACGGCATATGCCTTGTTGTTGGCTTGGGTACCCAGATACCGGCCAGGAAGCGCCCGATCTCATCACGTCGCTTCCTGCACACCCCTCACGAATTTTGTCAAGTCTATATGTTTTCGAAGAAAAAGGTCTTCGTGTTGCGCATCGATAGTTTCGCCCTCTTGACACTCTCTTGACAACTTAGGCATTGACTTCCAGCGAGATTTTGTGTATAATATAGGCACAGTGAGGGAGAAAGAATCATGACGAAAGAGAAGATTCGAGAAAGAATTCTTGAACTCCAATCGAGGAAAGAAGGCGAAACATCCTTCGCTAGGGGCTATTGGTTGATTCTGATGGATGTCATAGCTGTCCACCATGGTGGGCGTAAGATAGACACCAGCGAAATAACTCAAAGAGTAAAATGGTTTCGCAAGACTTTTAAAGAAGAATTTCAGAGATTTACTGAATTCCTCGTAAAGCCAGGTTCTGCCGCCTTGGTTGATGCTTGGTACGACGACTTGAAAAAAGGAGAGTTGCGGGAACCTTTCGCGGAAAAACTCAAAGATGGAGAATTTGAGGTTGGGGATTTGGTATCGGTGAAAATGCTCCCACAAAAGGGGAAAGTGTTTGAGGTTCGGTCTCGACGGTGGGCGACAGACCTCAAACAGTATGAATATGTTATCGGCTCGACCTCTGGTTCGGGAAAGACTATGGTTCTGCGCTCTGTATGGCTTGAAAAAGCGTTAGCAAAACCCTTGACATTCTCTTGACAACTTAGGTATTGACTTCCTCTAAGATTTTGTGTATAATATAGGCACAGAAGGAGAGACAGAGTGACAAAAGTTGAGAAAGTGATTGTAGCTGGAATTGGGCTTATTACTGTCTTTTTGGTTTGGACTGCGATTTACGAACTTCGCAACCCCTGTATGGAGTATCAAGAAACAGGGCGAACGATCTGTAATTCTTATTGCACCGGGGACGATGACGACATTTTTCGTCATTGTTGGCGATCGTGTCGGCCCGAAACTGTGTGTGTAAGCCGTCAAATGGCAGATGGCACAGTGAGAGAGAAGTAGTGGAAAAAGTGAAATTTAAACCAGGGGATTTAATAAGATCACCCCGGTGGCCAACGGATATAGGTCTTGTTTTGCACAGCGTGCCACCCGATCCTCACCTCTACTCCGCCCTCGATCCCGATGGGGAGGCGTGCTATGTTTACTGGTTTCGTTATAAGCGTGCTTCCTGGCATATCGGATCCAATCTTGAGACACTCTCTTGACAACTTAGGTATTGACTTCCAACGAGATTTTGTGTATAATATAGGTACAGAAGGAGAGATATAATGAGTATGGCCGATGGACTCGCATGGGAACGAAAAGACAGAGAAGCAAGGGAACGCACAGCCCAGGTATCTGACGCTGGTATTCTAATCGAATACTTGACAGGTCAAGATGCACCAGACGATGTACGAGAAGCTTTCATTAGGATCGTTGGTCCAAGCGTAGCGTCTCATGCGTTGCGCTTGTTATTCATAAATAATATGTCTTGAACATTGAAGCATTAACATTCTCTTGACAATTTAGGTATTGACTTCCAACGAAATTTTGTGTATAATATAGGTACACAAGGAGAGATACACATGGCAGCTAACTTGGATAATGTTGTGACCTGGGAACAGGCATGCGAACGGTTTGAAAGTGAGGAATTCCCCTACGTTCAGGCTCAATATGAGCAGGATGGTGTGCCGGATTGGCCTGCCCGTCGAGAAGCTTGGAACAACTGGAAAGATAGTCTGTGCAAAAATGGTCAGATTTCTGACTGGCAAGATGCGAACTGGTCGCATTCCCCATTGTGTGAATAGGAGGCAAAATATGACGAACTGGACTGCCCAAGATATTGGAAACCTGATGGATTGCGTGGATTCGCGCATCGATCAGCTTAACGAGGATATTCTGATTGGTAAGCCTAATGCAAAGCGCGAGCGTTCTGTGCTCCGAGATCTCAGGATGAAGCTTGGGATCGATTGGTCTAACGCAATCGCCAACACCAAGATCAAGCCCTAGTGGCTGCTCTTGACATTCTCTTGACAATTTAGGTATTGACTTCCAACGAAATTTTGTGTATAATATAGGTACACAAGGAGAGATACACATGGCAGGCCGGATTCAACCTATTTTTGACGCAATTCTCGCAGATTCTCGCCTGTCTTCGCGAGATCGAGACTTCGTAACCAGCCTTCAGACCTTCTATAAGCGCAAAAAGATGCTCACGCAAGGCCGACGACGAGCGCTCTTGGTGATCGAGGAGAAACTCAAAGCGCCTATCAGGGTTATTGATCCTGAAACAGAAAAACTAATCAAAAAGGTATCAGACCGTGCTCGTCATGACCAGAATGATTGGGCAGTGGCGTTTATGGCAGATATGCGCGCTCGCTTGCTCCGTGGGGCGTCGTTGAGCGCTAAGCAAAAGCAAACTTTCGACAAGCTTGTCGAGAGATACAGCGACGACGCCCAGGTCGAAGAATTAGCGTGGGCAGAAGAGTTTAACACAAACCACCGCTTGAAATTTGATTATTTTGTGAATTACTATCGCAATCTAGGTGAAAGAACGGGAGAAACGTACTATAGCGCGACAATTCGAATGAGCCAATCTTCAAGCGATTATGTCCCTTCGAAGGGTTGGTGGAAGAAAACCTGCGAAAAGCCTAAGACCAAGGCCCTCTTCTTGATTATGGATGCGGAGCCGAAATTTAAGGCAGGTTCTTATGTGACGCTCCGCAACTCTGCACGCTCTTCGGCCTATGGCCGCTCAAGAGGTATCTTGGCAGGGTGTGGAGACTGGGAAACTAAAAGTCTCAACGCGGAGATCCTGGATTACCCTGATTATCCTCCATTTTCTGCTGTAAAGGGCGGAAAATTGGTCCGCATTCTGTTCTTTGGGGCTCCTCGGCCAACGCTGACAGAAGAGCGGCACTTGAAAAAGGTTACCTTCAAGGGGATCTAAGCCTGTTTTGCCTAGGTAGGGGAGCATTGACACTCTCTTGACAACTTAGGCATTGACTTCCAGCGAGATTTTGTGTATAATATAGGTACACAAGGAGAGATACACATGACGCGTCGTAGAACAGTAACATGTTCATATTGTGGGCAAAAAGGGCACAACAAGGCAGGATGCCCAAAATTCAAAGCTAAGCTCGCCGCGCGCGAAAAGGCGCATCCCAATTGCGCCTGGCTGGCTAACGAGAAGTACAACGAAGCGCAAAGGAAAAAGCGCGCTTGCACCTATTGCGGGGAAGAAGGGCACAATCGCACGACCTGTAAAGCAATGAAGCAAGATATCCTGCTTCTTGAGCAGAAAAATCAAGCTTGGAAGGTGCATGTGTGTCAAAGGCTGAAGGATACAGGCCTTCTCCCCGGTGCGCTGTTTACGGAAGAAGGACGAAGGTGGAACAGAGAGGCCCGTAGCTACGAAACAGAGAGAACTGTTACTATACTGTATATTGTTCTTGGTTTCGATGTGCGTAATTTCAACATTGTAGAAAAAGACCTAGAAGTATTAGTGGTTTGTGAGCCGCGCTATATCGGACAACCCGATATGTACAAGAAGATCTCTTTGCCTAGGGATATCAGGACCGGTCGGACCTTCCGATATGTTGGAAGAGGTTTTGAGGTTGTTTCTCCTATTGACTCTTCTAAGGTTGACAAGTCTTTTGATCATTCCATTGGTCGCGACTGGCTTCACTTCGGTACTTCGTGGACAGACAAGTATTTTCAGAAGAGTTTGCACAAGAATCTTAACAAGTGGTGCGTAGGATACGAACTCTACTCTAGGAAAAGCAAATATACTGGAAAGTTCGACAATCAACCACACCATTTCTATTGGAGCGACGAGACGCATGTTTAAAGCAGCAATATCACTGGTGTTGTGGTCGGGAACTATCGACAAAGTCGAAGATGGCACCGCGACGGCAGAGATGGTAGATAGCGCAGGAAGAATCCTGATGTTTGAAGGTCCAGTGACTTCCTTCCCTTGTGAACCAAAGGAGCAGGGAGAGTTCTGGATTGTCCAGTATAATACTGGTCTTATTGAGGCTAGATGTTTAACTAGGAGAGAGAAGAATGCCCGAAAAACCAATGTCAACGAAGGATTTCACCCTTATCGAGCGAGCATACGGCTTTGATGAAGACTACGATCCCATGCCTAAAGAGATGATTGCTCAGGGTGAAGGTCCTGAACGGCTGGACGAGGAGATTCCATTTTAACTTGATTGAGAGCCTGGATGGTGGAATTGGTAGACACAGGGGACTTAAAATCCCCTGCCGTAAGGCGTGCGGGTTCGACTCCCGCTCCAGGTACTTTCTCTTGACAAATTAGGCATTGACTTCCAACGAGATTTTGTGTATAATATAGGTACACAAGGAGAGACAGAGTGAATACAGTAGAAAACATGGAAAAGCAGATCCTCGCTTTTCCCACATTCTGGGAGTTTATCGCGTTCATCATGGGGGCCCAAACGGCTGACCCCATCGATGGCGAGGCTTTTACCGATTCAGGAGAGCTTCCAAACTGGACAACTCTTTATAACACCGCGCGGAATAGCCCGGAAGTACAAGCCCACATTGAGGAGTTGTGTGAGAAACGTACCGACCGCTCTTGACACTCTCTTGACAAAAGAGTGATTGACTTCCAACGAGATTTTGTGTATAATATAGGCACAGCGGGGGAGAAAGGATTATGACGAAAGATCAGTTTCAAGTAGGGGATTTGGTGATCTGGTCACGCGTCGCGACGGGCGTTGGTTTGGTTATCGAAGGTCTACGCCACTGGCAATACAGGGTCTATTGGTTTAAAACAGGCCGCACAACTCGCCATTCGAGGAAATACCTAATCAAGTTGGAGATCCCAAATGAATAAAGACGACCTATTGGCGCGTCAACAAAGCCCTTGACATTCTCTTGACAATTAAGTTGTTGACTTCCAGCGAGATTTTGTGTATAATATGGGTACAGAAGGAGAGATAGAGTGACCATCGAGCTGACAAAATATGAAAAAGAATATATTCTCTTGGCATTAGTAACTTACGCCGAACATCATTGGGAGCCTGATGCGGAAGAGTTTCTTCCTCTCACTTCCGAAGAGTCGGAAAACCTAGTCAAGAAGTTGCGAAAAGCTCCTGACACCCTCTTGACAAAATAAGCATTGACTTCGCCCAGAAATGGGTGTATAATATAGAAACAACAGACAGAAACTTCCTAAGTAGGAGAAAGCCACATGGCTACCGTAGATTTCGCAACTTTTATGTCCGTCGCGCCCATGATTCTGGACGTGGGCCTTCCTGTACTTATCCGTGGACGCCACGGAATCGGCAAGAGCGAGGTGGTCTATCAGATCGCCGCAATGCGAGGCCTTCCAGTGGTTGAACGCCGAGCAAGCCAGATGACGGAAGGTGACCTTATGGGTCTCCCGTCCATTAAGGGCGAGGCTACCTCTTGGAATCCGCCTGACTGGTACAAGAAGGCTTGCAATGAGCCTGTGCTACTTTTCTTGGACGAGGTCGACCGTGCGACCTTGGAAGTTCGACAAGGCATTTTCGAGTTGAACGACTCCCGCAAGCTCAACGGGTGGCATTTGCACCCTAAGACCGTCGTAATGGCTGCAATGAATGGTGGTGAGCACTCTGGTGCTAGCTCCTACCAAGTCGGGGAAATGGACCCTGCAGAATTGAGCCGTTGGTCAACTTTTGACCTTGACCCTTCTGTCAAGGATTGGCTTGACCACGCTAACGGGAAAGTGTCCCAGATTATCTGGGATTTCATCAAGGGTGACAGTCGACACCTTGAGTATGTCCCTACAAAGGGAGGTTTCGAACCAAACAAGATTTACCCAGATCGTCGGTCCTGGTTTCGCCTGGACAAGACCCTTGACGAGGCTTGCCTTTTGGCAGAAGATGAGTTTAGTGCCGGCACTTTGGCAACTATTTACCATCTCGCCTGCAGCTTCATTGGCACCGAAGCGGCAGTTTCGTTCAAGGACTTCGTCGAGAAGTACGAACGACAAATTACAGTCGAAGATCTCTTGGTGAAGGGAAAAATCAGCCTTACAAAAGACTGGTCGCTAAGCGAACATATGGCCATGATTGAGAAGTTTTTCGTTTCCGGCCCTCTTACTCAAGATGGTGCACTTCACGACGATAATATTCGAACCAACCTGGCAGAATACTGCATTACCCTGCCTTGTGAAGGGTCCATGGCGCTCTACACCCTGGTCGCAAACAATAATCAGCAGGACCAGAGTGGCGTTGTCAAGTTCCATAGGCATGTTTGCTCTAACGGGCAGAGCCCACAAGGAATGATGAACGAGATGTTGACGGCTGGCGGCTGGCAACCTGGGAACTCTTAGTAGTAGGAGGGTGCCTATTGTGACGCAGTTTTAACCACAATAGGCACCCTCTCGAATGAATAAAGAAAAGATGCAAGATTTAACGGGACCTTAGCTCAGTTGGTAGAGCACCGGCCTTTTAAGCCGAGGGTCACAGGTTCGAATCCTGTAGGTCCCACTTTTTTAGTCAAGAAAGAGAGAAGAAAACATGATTAGTAAATTTGAATGGCCAGATCTTTTGTTGGGTCTTGTAGCTTTAAGCTTCCTTTCTCTCGCAGTATAGGGGACGCCGATGATCAAAGAGAGACTAGAGCAAAGGGCAAGTGAGCTATTTGAAGAGTACTACGCCCAGTACCGAGCAGCTGGAGGAAACTTATCAGAAGACCGCTTTCACGACACCTTGATGAGTGCCTGGAATCTCGGTCGCTCGGCAGCGATCGAAGCAAAGACTACGTGGAACAACAATTGGGGAGAACGCCCAGGGAACTGGGAATACCAAGAGGCCGTACAGGCATGCTTAGATTTCGACGAAATCATGGAAATGGAGGATGAGGATGACGAGGTATGATTTTCAATTAACCTTGGCAGAAGCAGATCTGCTCAGAGAGGCACTGTGTGTGCAGCTCCAACACGCGCGAGACGTGCATCATCGTTCGCGAGACGAACATATCAACAAGGCGCATTCCTTGCTGAAGATCTTGGAATGCCAAGTACGAGACATTCAGAAATTCGAAGAACAGTGCGCCCTCCGCGCAGAGCAGGGACCCGAATACCTAGTTGGAATCTAGGTATTCGGGTCTTCCCGCTTTATAGGAGATAGAAACGGAACAATGAAGAACAACTTCTCACAGCCTCTCAGGAGCCCTTACAAGCTCTCTGGAGCCTTGCCCATCCTAGTAGACCAGGACAGGCCTGTGAGAGACCACAGGGGCAACTAGGGACCTCTCGGATATCTTCCTGGGCCTTCCGGTACACTACACGCAACAACACACCAAACAGCACTATCGCCAAATGTAAAGAGAAAGTCAAGCCCAAAGATAGTGCTTGACTTTCTGCTCTAGATCCTCTATAATATAGATACACAAGCCGGGAAGCCCCCGGCAAGGGAGAGCCACAGTGGAATCAATGACTAAATTCGACCTCAATCGCCATATCGTAAGATTTTTGTGGACAGAGCCTTTCTGGGCTGCTCTAAGTCGGCAGATGGACAAGATTCCTTGTTTCAAGATCGAGACAGCAGGTGTACGAGTCTCCTCTTCTGGTAGATTTGAGCTTGTTTACAACCCAGATTTCTTTGCGCGCATGGTGACGGAGTGTAAAGAAGTTGTGGGAAGAGATGGCGACCACTATAAATGGGTGTTTGGAATCCTGAAGCACGAATTCATGCATCTTGTGTTGGGGCATTGCTCGTTTAGACGCCCAAAAGACGGGATAACAATGCGAGACAATATCGCAATGGACCTCGCAATTAACAGCCATTTGGTTGGTGAGTTGCCACCGCTCTGCTGTATGCCGGGAGAAGGCCCATTCGCCACTCTGCCGCGAGGGTTGTCCTATGAGGCGTATCTACTTCTCTTGCCAGAGGATGCAGGCGAGGGATCTGGACAATTTGATGACCACTCCCAGTGGGGAGGTGACGCCGATGGTGACGCAGCTGCTGAAATCGCGCGCCATCGCTTGAAAGAGATGGTCAAGCGGGCCAACAATGCAGCAAATGCCCAGGGTTGGGGCAGCGTTACGGCAGGCACCAGAGAACTTATCAATGACTTTCTTGCAACCAGGATTGATTGGAGAAAGGTTCTGCGCTCCTTTATTAGGGCGAGCATCAAGGCTAATCGGCGCTCGACGGTGCGTAGGATTAACAAGCGCTTCCCTTATATTCATGCAGGGTCTCGTTCCGAGCGAGTTGCCAGACTGGCGATTGCGATTGACCAGTCAGGGTCTGTTGGAGACGACCTACTAGGTGCGTTTTTCGCAGAATTGCAGAAGCTTTCCGACTTGGTGGAATTTACCATCGTCCCTTTCGACACTCAAGTTGATCCCGACCTAGTGTATACGTGGAAGAAGGGAGAAAAGCGTCCAATGGAGAGGGTATTGACCGGTGGAACATGCTTTAATGCTCCCACGGAATACCTGAACAAACACAACTTTGACGGATGCATCTTCCTCACCGATATGGAAGCTCCCAAGCCCATCGCTAGCAAGTGTCAGCGCATGTGGATGACGAATGCTCGCGGTGTGGAGTACTCTTTCGAGACTTCAGAACGTGTCATTGAGGTTACTGATTAGGGCGTATGCCCTCACAAACCTGTAAGGTCTGGAAGGTATACGTGAGCGGATTTGAAGTAGGAGACTTGGTAGTCTGGGGGGCAATTTCGGGCTCTTTGGGGATGGTCGTCGAGAAGAAGCCCTACAATTTTTATAGAGTCTGTTGGCTTACAGGTTCAGAACTCAAAGGACGAGCATCTATTCTTACTGGTGGTGCAATGGAAAAACTGGAAGGCCCAATTGAGTAAGTGTAGTATTGAAGTAGGGGATTTGGTCAATTGGGCCTTCCAGTCGGGGTCGCCGTCGCAACGACAACGAGAGCGTGGGTTGGGAATAGTGGTAGAGGTGTTACCTTACCAAGTCTTGACCAGTTACCCTTCTTATTCCCATCCAGTTGCCGAGATCGAGCGACGTTATACCTTTTTTGTCTACTATTTCAAGACGGGGAAGATTATGCAAAGTTCAATCAGCGCGCTAGAAAAACTGGAGTGTCCGTGAGTGATCCTGGTCGCCTTCCTAGCGAATGGGCATATCGCGCAGGTGATTTGGTTGTTCCTAACAATGCTGCATTTAGGCGAACATACGGCATAGGTATAGTTCTCGATCGTAATGGCCCATGGGCACCTTGGCCCGTTTTTTGGTTCAAGGATGGAGCACTAGACTCCGGTTGGAACTGGAAAAGAACAGGAGAGGACTCACTAGTCCGTCTAAGTGTGTTCCTAGAGAGACAGAAAGAGGAAGATACAAAATGAGCAAGAATGAGTTTCGAGAGGGAGACTTGGTGGGCTCGACGCAGATGGACATGGAAACACACATGGGAATTGTTGTCAAGAGTTCTGTCCAGAATTCTGTCGAGAACGCCAAACCTGTGCATGAAGTTTATTGGTTTTTCAGGGAACATAGTTTGATGATTCCAGTGAAGGAGACCTTCTTGAGAAAAATAGAATGATCAAAACGAAATCATAACGAAGAGTACACGGTCAGTGCTAGAGCCCGTGACAGGCTCTACGGGCCACACACAGGGCCGAGCCTATGGTGCGGCATAGCCAGAGGCCTCAAGCTCGCCCTGGGGGGCCCTAGAGGCTCTCAGAGCGTGTTCGAGAAAACAGAGGAACAAGCAAGAGAATCCTTTACCAGCTATTATTGTCGAGAGAAACAAGGTTATGAAGAGGCGCGAATTTCAAGTGGGTGATCTGGTCAAACGGTGGAACGACGCACCTGGTTATGGATTAGGAATAGGAATAGTGATAGTGATAGCTGTCTACTACGACGAACATGATGTAAGATGGAGAAGACTATCTGTTTATTGGTTTCTTACAGGAAGACTGGAGATGCAGCATCCTAATAACTTATTAGAGGTTTCTTGAGATGTATAGAGAGAAAGACCAGAAAGATAAATTCAAGGTGGGTAATTTGGTTCAGTGGTGGCGACCGTGCGATGGCCACCGATCCGGGTTTGGAATGGTGTTTGCGATAGAATACGTCGACTTCCGCAAAAACGGCACCACTGACAATTGGTGTTTTGTCTATTGGTTCAGTGCGGAACGTGCGGAAAGGCTTCATCCTGGAAATTTAATAAGGTTCGGTACGGAGAAGCCATGGGTGTGAGCGAAGCTAAACTTAAAGTTGGTGATCTAGTAGTTGATAGTGTCGAGGAATTCGAAGAAACCTTCGGCATAGGCTTGGTATTGGAGATTTATCCGGCAATCCCATCCTACTACTACGGTTCCACCCAGAGAGGTTTTGTGCTTATATACTGGTTCGATACTAGAGAAGCAGAAGAGGAATTCATCACGGATGTAAGAAAGTTATGAGTTCAGGTCTCAAAGAGGGAGACTTGGTTGTGGCTCAATATCTCCGTTATCGTGATATTCACGGCAGCCTCGACCAAGGTGCCCAGCAGGGTATAGGCTTAGTGATAAGTAGGTCTCGCTACGGTGCAAGGGTTTACTGGTTTAGTCATAGATTGGTTCGTCAATATTTCGTAACGCACTTAAAAAGATTGGAGAACCCAAATGAATAAAAACAGGCTCCAAGTAGGAGATCTTGTTACTCATCGGAACAATCCCCAATACCCCAACGCTACGGTCAGCTGTGGTATTGGTATGGTGGTAGATAATTTGGGATGGGCGGCGGCTTATCGGCTTAGGGTTTATTGGTTTAGAACGGGAATGTCTTGGAGGGAAAGAGAAGACTTGCTAGAGAAACTGAAGAACCAAGAGGACAATCCAGATGAAAAAAGATAAATTTCAAGTAGGAGATCTTGTTGTGCTCACAGGCAGCACGCCTGAACACATGGGCCTGGGCTTTGGCTTGGTTGTGAGCGTCAATAATTCACAAAACAGATCGCGATTGCGCTCTGCGTCTGGGATCGCATGGCCATATGCTGTTTACTGGTTCCTGACTGGAAATGTAGGTGCCCATAGTGTATTCTCTATAAGCAGGCTAGACAACACAAGAGACACCAAATGAATGAAGATAAGCTTCAAATAGGGGACTTGGTGACACATCGGTTTGGCCAGAGCACGGACATTGGCTTGGTTGTCGCCTTCGATGACCGCGTTGCGGATGCACACCTAAAACTCTATTGGCTACAGCTGGGTCGAATGGGTTGGGCTTGGGAGATAGACCTAACAAAACTTAAGCCCGACCACAAGAAAAAGAAAATGAATAAAGATAAGCTTCAAGTTGGTGATTTGGTGACGTACCGGAAGGTGGTTGGATTTGATGAAATTGGCTTGGTGGTGTCACAGACCTCCCGGTGGGACACAGCGAAAATCCATTGGTTCAAGTCGGGGAAGATCTTGAGGGTATCCAGTTTAAACCTAACAAACTTAAGCCCGACACAGGAAGAGCAAAATGAATAAAGATAAGCTTCAAATAGGGGACTTGGTGACCGACAAGACCGCCGACGGCGCTGAACCAACAGAGGGTATTGGTTTGGTGATAGCACCCCACACTCTAAAATCACCGGATGGATGGATGGTCTATTGGTTCAAGTACGCCGAGATACAGTGGTGGTACGAATACCACCTAAGAAAACTGTAAGCCAGACACAAAAAAGAGCAAAATGAATAAAGATGAGCTTCAAGTTGGTGATTTGGTAACGCATTCCGTATCTTTCAAGGGTATTGGACTAGCGATAAAGAAGGAGGGATGGACAGCAGGAATCCCCCAGAGCCCAGTATGGGAGATCTATTGGTTCAAAACTAAGAGAACCTATCCTTCAAGCTTGAATTACCTAATAAAGCTAAAGCCTGACTGACACAGGAAGAGCAAAATGAATAAAGACAAGTCTGAAGTAGGGGATTTGGTAAATCACTTCGTGTTCCCCAGCTGGGGAATCGGCTTGGTTGTGAAGAAGCGGAGGTCGACCGTGCCAGGGAAGTATTTATATAGTGTTTACTGGTTTTTGAAAGGGATTCCATTGTTGCACTCAAAGCGTGCTATCGTTAAATGCACGGAAGAAACAAAATGAATAAAAATAAGTTTCAAATAGGTGATTTGGTGACCGACAAGACCTTCGACGGCGCTAAACCAATAGAGGGCATTGGTTTGGTGATAGCACCCCACGGCCTGATGGATGGATGGAGGATCTATTGGTTCAAGTACGGCGACATAGTGGTGTGGTACGAATACCACCTAACAAAACTAAGCTAGACACAAGAAGAGACAAATGAATAAAGATAAGCTTCAAGTTGGCGATTTGGTGATTCTTGCGGCATATCCCGCGTGGGGCATTGGCTTGGTCATCAACGACCATGCGCGGAGTACTCTAAGATACAGGGTCTATTGGTTTGGGACCGAGCAGGTCTATCGGTATCCGTCCACACGCCTAACAAAACTAAGCCCGACACAAGAAGAGCCAAATGAATAAAGACAAGATTCAAATAGGCGATTTGGTGACCTACACCACCGACCCGCTCGCCTTCTCGGAATTCGGAGAGCACTATGGCGCTATAGTGCTCTCGGAATTCCGAGAGCACTATGGCATCGGTCTAGCGGTGGGTAACATTCCAGCCGGCAGGAATGTGGATACAAGGCGAGGTGTCTTGCAGATCTACTGGTTCAAGTTGGGATATGTCCTCGACGAATGGTCAACCTCTCTAGTAAAACTAAATCCGACACAAGAAGAGACAAATGAATAGATACAAATTTGAAGTTGGTGATTTGGTACTTAGAAAGCACTCCAGACCTAATAGAGGCATTGGTTTGGTGGTGGAAACCCTTCCACGCAGCTTCTTCTTTAACGAGAGACGCTGGTGTAAGGTTTATTGGTTTAAGCGCGGAAGGACCTGGAAGATAGAGGAGCAAGGCCTAACAAAACTAAGCCAGACACAAGAAGAGACAAATGAATAAAGACAAGCTTGAAGTAGGGGATTTGGTGACAAATAGCTCCGGTGGGTACGACGTTGGCATTGGCCTGGTGATAGGGGCTGGCCTAGGAGGAGAGGTGACTCACGTTTGGGGTAGTCGCTGGGAGATTTACTGGTTTAAATATGGAGGCCGATTTCTGAATGCGTGGTGGTACGAAGACGACCTAACAAAACTAAGCCCGACATAAGAAGAGCCAAATGAATAAAGACAAGCTTGAAGTAGGGGATTTGGTGGTCTATGGAGTCGATTTTATCGACCCCTACCCGAAAGGTGTTGGTTTGGTGGTAGCGCCCGCCGCCACCTGCATGAGCTGCCGTCGCTGGAGGATCTATTGGTTCAAGCACGGAAGTATCTATGTTTCAAACGAGCATTACCTAACAAAACTAAGCCCGACACAAGAAGAAACAAAATGAATAAAAACAAGCTTGAAGTAGGGGATTTGGTAGTTTACTCGACGACTAAATGGAGAGAGGGTATTGGTTTGGTGGTAGAACCCCACATCATCGAATTGAACGCATGGAAGATTTATTGGTTCAAGTACGGAAGTACCTATACTTCAAACGAGCACTATCTAACAAAACTAAGCCAGACACAAGAAGAAACAAATGAATAAAGACGAGCTTCAAGTAGGGGATTTGGTGAACTACTGGACGGATGGCCTGGACCTGCGCGTTGGCTTGGTTATCGATGACCTACCGCACAGAGGGCTCGATCTAATCGCTTTAAGATACAGGGTCTATTGGTTTAAAACCGGCAGCATCCTTCGCCATTCGAGGAACAGCTTAATCAGGTTGGAGATCCCAAATGAATAAAGATAAGCTTGAAGTAGGCGATTTGGTGATCTGGGCACCGGGAAGGTCAAGCGTTGGTTTGGTTATCGAAGGCCTAGACCACTGGCAATACAGGGTCTATTGGTTTTATGCCGGGAAGGTCAAGCGTCATACGGGGAAATACCTAATCAAGTTGGATATCCCAAATGAATAAAGACGAGCTTCAAGTAGGCGATTTGGTGATCAAGGTCCCAATATGTATTGGGCAGCGACCCGCAGAGCACTATGGCATAGGTCTAGCGGTATATACCTCTAGATTGTATAATCCACCCGCAAGTGTTCGGATAAGGGGAGTGCCCCTGAAGATCTACTGGTTCAAGTTGGGATATGTCCTCGACCATTGGTCAACCTCTCTAGTAAAACTAAGCCCGACACAAGAAGAAGAAAATGAATAAAGATAAGTTTCAAGTTGGTGATTTGGTAAATCACAGCCTGTCCACTTTCAGGGGAATCGGTTTGGTTGTGAAGAAGCTGAAACAACCCGTCACGGGGCCAGGGAAGTATTTATATAATGTTTACTGGTTTTCAAAAGGGTACTCCAGCTTGCACTCAAAGTATGCTATCGTTAAATGCACGGAAGAAACAAATGAATGAAGACAAGATTCAAGTAGGGGATTTGGTGATCAGCAATGCATTCGACTTCTGTTATGATACACACATCTTTGAGGATCCTCTTGGATTGGTGGTAGGAACGTCTCGTTTGAAAGGTTATACTGATAATTGGAAGGTTTACTTTTTTAGGCTGGGAACAGTCCGTGATCAAAGCCCAATCTTCCTAACAAAACTATAAGCCAGACACAAGATAAAACAAAATGAAAAAAGATGAGTTTGAAGTAGGAGATTTGGTGATCTCCCCCTTCCAGGGAGTAGGTATTGGTCTGGTCGTGCGGGCAAGGCATCCTAGAATAAAGCGCCTCTACCCCACAGCAGAACAAGAGCGCGTTATTATCTACTGGTTTAAATCGGGCTTGAAGCAGCGTATTCCTGTTTGGGATATATCAAAACTGGAAGCAAAATGATTAAAGACAAGTTTGAAGTTGGCGATTTGGTGACCTCCAAGCTCCACGACACCGATGGCATTGGCCTGGTGGTGAGTGTCTCGACGATCCGCACAGTGACAGTTTACTGGTTTAAACACGCCGAGACGCATCAGGCGCACGTCGCCCACCATACAAAACTAAGCGAGACACAGGAAGAGCAAAATGAATGAAGAAGATATTCAAATAGGGGATTTGGTGACGGCTGGTTCAGAGTTCAAACGTATTGGCTTGGCAGTGGGGAAGCCCACCCATTGTGCCTTAAGGCCGGGAGACACCGAATCGAATAGATACGCTCCTCTTATAAGACGGAGCACAGTGCAAGTTTACTGGTTCCGATTGGGATATGTCCGCACCGAATGGCAAGTCTATCTAAGAAAACTTGCGCAAGAAGAATAAAATGAATGAATATGATATTCAAATAGGGGATTTGGTGACCTCCAAGTTCTACGGCAACCGGACAGGCATTGGCTTGGTGATAGGTGCCTTCCGACGGAGCAGGAAGATCTATTGGTTCAAGTTCGGAGATGCCCATACTTCAAGCGAGCATTACCTAACAAAACTATGCCCGACACAAGAAAAAGAAAATGAATAAAGATAAGCTTCAAGTAGGGGATTTGGTTAGGTCATCCTATGTCTACGGAAGAAAATATTATGGCATAGGTCTTGTGACCTGCATCAACTACCTCTTCGTCAGGGTTTATTGGTTTAAGCGCGGAAGGACTGGAGATACCGGCTTTCGTTACCTATCAAAACTAGAGATACCAAATGATTAAAGACAAAATTCAAGTAGGGGATTTGGTGATCAGCAAGCTCGGCCCGATTCAGCCAGGCATTGGCTTGGTGATAGCTCCTTTTAGTACCATGGGCTGGAAGGTTTACTGGTTTAAGCACGCCGACAGCGGCGGAACGTGGTGGTACGAATACCAGCTAGCCAAACTATGCCCGACACAAGAAAAAGAAAAGAGTAAAGCATAAGCACCCTTCGCGGGTGTTTTTTTGTTTTCGCGCCCCATTTTTTTCCTAACAACACCTAATAGTATAAACAACACAAACAATATAAACAACAATGCCTAGTATAAGAGTTATAGTATCCTAAGACAAAGGTAATAACTAGTGGCATGGTATACAACTAGGGTAAGCACGAACCCATGCTGCTTATTCGATGCGATAGGCTGTGAAGCGCTGTAAGGCCCACAGAGGCTAGGGCAGCTGTTTGCCTACCCGATCATACCCATAGCTGCCCTACCTGCCCTTAGAAGGCCAAAAGAATGGCTTAGATGATATGGCAGGGTAGGGGTGGTATTGGTGTAGCTGGGTTAGTTGGTATTTAGGCCCCTCCCAGCAAAAAATATTATCCACAGCTACCCATACTATCCACAGCCTATCCATAGACCCGCATATATCCACAGTTTAGCAGGATATTGACACCAGCAGCTGCAGTTATCCACAGCTACCCATACTATCCATAGCCTACACTATGGACTATGGATAAGTCTTCGCTCGCCCTAGAGAAAACTCAATAAGCTTCAATTATACCCATAATAGCCCGTAGATCGTCAATGAGACTTATCCATAGTCCATATATGACGATCTACGGGCCCTTTTTTGCTTATCCACAGCTGATAATTACTATCCCCAGCCTACCCCATAACCCCCTTAGAAACTTTCTTCGCTCGCCCTAGAGAAAACTCAATAAAACCCTTTCTCCATAATCCTTGTAGATCCGCCACCATGGCCATTCTACAGGGATTTTTATTGGCTATGCTTTTTCAGCACCTATTAATAGTTTATCCCCAGATCTTAGGTAGTTTTGCCCTACTATATTAGTATCCATAGCTACCCAAAGCTTACCCATAGTTATCCGCAGGCTATCCTTAGGGTTGACAGTACCATTTCAGGCTAGCTGAAAAGGCTATGGATAAAGTTACCCACAAGGTTCAACCTAGCTTTTCCGGCAGGGGCACCTCCCCCCCCTCCCCCATATGCCGGGATGTAAGTACCATATGGCTTAGCCCCGCAAAGCGGGGCAAATACACGCGCTACACCCACAGAAATTTCCCAGATTTTCAACATTCCCATAGCTATCCATATATAAAAAAATAAATCCTAGAATCCATAGTTATCCATAGTTATCCATAGACTACTTATAAGCAAGGAGATATTGCAATGAAGTTAATAATGGAAAGCTGGCGTAGCTATGTCAATGAGGAAAAGATTGCTTTAGATAAGCCTATAGCGCTTTACCATGGTACAGCAACAATGCCAGATATGAGAAACATCTCATCTTTTCGACAAGGTGCCAAAGGAACAGCATCAAGATCTGGCCTTCAAGGAAAAGGGTTCTTTGTATTTACTGATAAACAAAGAACAATGGATCGCCTTAAAAGCTCGTTGGCAATGCCAAGTTCATTTATTGTGGGCTATGAACCTATAGACTTCGAAGAACACGGGTACCCTATGATTGTAACTGTTGAGGTCTCTGAAATCGATCCTGAACTATGGAGCTTAGATATAGAAGCTGAGGAAAATTCAATAGTCGATATACTTCTTAAATATATCGACGAATGGCGTCCTTTAATGGGTAATCCTAAAATTAAAGGAGAAAAATCCAGCTGGAGACCGCCTGTCGATGGTATAATGGGTATGTCACAAGCGCAAAAAAAAGGAAAACAGCTGTTGATTCCACTCCATTGGCAAGACCCTCGTACTAGTGAGTGGCAAGCAAAATATTTAAAATTTGGTGGATCACCAAGTCCAAGCCGAGCTACTCGGTTTAATAGAGTGCTTAAATATATCAAAATGAAAGCTCCCAATATTATTAATGACCAAGTGTTTTTTGGAGATGCTCTAAGAAAGCCATCTGCGCTCAAGTATATAGGAGAAAAGCCACTACCTGTTAAAAAGCTGGAGGTTGAAATAAATGGAAAATGGATCGATGTTACCACAAGAGATCTACCAAAAAATAATCCCCAGGATCCATAGTTATCCATAGTATCCCATATACGAAAAATATCCCAAAATAAAAACTGGACTTCTTGTCTCCTTTATGTTATGTTGTTATAAAGGAGAAGATATGGGCAGCGCCGAAGAACAAACAAAAGAATGCACCAAATGCGGCCAGGAAAAGCCATTGTCGGGGTTTCATAAACATAAAAGCAGGCGGCTTGGTGTGAAGTCTCAATGTAAAGTTTGTCGCGAACAATATTATCAAGAAAACCAAGACAAGATATCAGCACAAAGGAAACAACATTATCAAGAAAACCGAGACAGGCTATTAGCACAAAGGAAACAACATTATCAAGAAAACAAAGATAAGATATCAGAACAACAGAAACAATATAACAAAGAAAACAAAGACAAAATAGCAGAATATAAGAAAAAATATCGTCAAAACCTACCTTCTATGATCTATGAGATCCACAACACAATAACAAAACAAATCTATGTTGGCCAAACAAGCCTAGGAAGGAGTCGATGGAGTGGCCACAAATCTAAATTAAGAATAGGAGTCCACTCAAACCCCCAGCTTCAAAAAGATTGGGATAAATGGGGAAAAGATGCCTTTCGCTTTAATATTGTGGAAGAGTTGCCGTGCGACCTCAACACAGAGCAGCTCTTGGAAAAAGAAGCAGCTTTGATGTTGGAGCATATATCAAATGGGGCAAAGCTCTATAATAAGGATATCCCAGAATAAAAAACTGGACTTTTTGTCTCCATTATGTTATAATGTTATAACAAAGGAGATAGCAATGACAGATGAAGAAGAAATCAAGTGGCTGAAAAGACAGCTCGACTCGCTTGTTGAGCAGGGTCGTTGGCTTGACAGCGCCATAGATAGGTACAGAGCTGTCGAGCAGATCGTAAGCCATGCGGTCCCGCGCTGTCCTGTACCTGACCCCGTTTGGGACGGGGAAATCAGGCCGCACGACTGGAACGACAAACAAACGTGTCGACGCTGCGGCGAATCCATGCGTAGCGCAATCCTTTCGACCTGCGAGTACAACGGCAACAGCGCACAACACTGGTATTACAAAGCCACTGCCTACGGTGGGATGGTTCGAAACGCCGGTTCGGCACTTCGCGCTGCCGGTCATTCAATCGACGCAAGCGGAGAGGGTGGCGGGGTCGAAGGTATCCGCAAGGCCATTGAGGCACTTGCAGCGGAGCGGGATGCACTCCAAGCCGCACCGGAGGTGAAGTCATGAGTCTGTATTTGCTGATCAATTGCGAAGACTGTCCTGAGTGCGGGGATCACTTGGTGGCGTATCCGTCTTGGAGAGGGACGTGTAGCGCTGGTGACTCGGTGCACTGCGAGTGGTGTGACTTTCGTGGTGAACTCGAAGGAGATGAGGACGGATGGAGTGTGCAGGAGGTGTCCAATGACTGACAAAATTACGATTGTTGTCAAAGGTCGCCAGAAAGGCAAGACCACGGAAGCGATAAGCCTCGCATCCAAGCATTGGCTTTGCATTGTCACTTCCGACAGGCGGGAGCAACTCCGGGTGGTAGAGAAGGCCCGAACAATGGGTAAAGACATTCCACACCCTATCACCTGGGAGAACTTCATTCGCGGTCGCTTCAGTATTGGTGGTGGAGGGTTCATCATTGACGACCTGGACTTTATCCTTGACTACCACGCGAAAGGACGCCCCGTGTTTGCCACTATGACCCAACTGGAGGTGAAGAATGACAAATGAACAAATAGGAAAAGCATTCATTCAGTGTGAAGACCACTGGATCTGGTTGCCGGGGATGCTTCCACTGGCCAGAGATGCAGATGGTGATTGGGTTGCCGAGGAGCGAGTGTGGCGTAGCCAAGGTGGGCATCTAAGTGTCGGAGATCAGCACATCCCCGACATCACAGACCCCATAACTGCGTGGGGCACTTTGGAACTGGTTAAGCGTGCAGGTGCGCTCATCACCAAGCTGTCGGTTCTTCCCATGGGTTGCAACTTGATTGTTGAATGGCCGGATTCAATAATCGACAGTTATCGAGGAAAGACGCTTGCCGAAATCACGTTGCAGGCTTTATCAGATGCACAAGACAGAGGATATAAACAATGACATATAACCGCGAATTCATTCTCAAAGAACAGAGAAAACGACTAGATAAAGAACTTCTATCGGCCCTTGGTCGGGCATACAAGATTCAAGAAATTATAATGAATCCAAGAGATCCGGTGGATGCCATCTTCGGCCATCTTCCCGTTGACGACGGCACTGAAGAGTCCCCTCTAGTCCCTATGGCGGGAACTTATACCGTTGATTGTGTTAAGGTGGCGATTGCTCTAGCAAATGAGAGGGGAAGCACTCAATGGATCAAATTTAACGACCTAACATTCTACGTTAAGGAGGGCGAAGACCTAGTAGATGTAGCTCGACGTGTCAAGTACCTTCGTAATTTTATTTATATTGGAGAAGATAATGATACCTGATAAATGGGAATCAAAAGAATGGGAAAAAGTTTGCGAGGAGAACGGTGTCTCTCACACATACAGACTCCGTGTGCCTGGTGGGTGGCTGTATAAGGTGCTTTCGAAGGCTCGGATGCAGATGTGCTTTGTCCCTAACACTGCTCATCACTTGTATATTCAGAAGCTGGAAAAACAACTTGAGGATGCCCAGAAAAAAATAGATGCAGCGTTATTGGAAATCCAGTATATGCGAGATGATGGTCTCGACTGGTCCGATCAGATGGGCACGTAAAAAATGAGCAATAATCAAGTGGATATTGTGATTTACATCGAGGTTGAGTGCGACATAGACCTCGATGAGCTATGTGAGGACGCCTATGAAGCCGATAATGAATGGCCTTATGCATACGAGTATGAGTGTAAGGGAGATTTCCTGTCATTGACACTTGCTACCGTTGATGAGAGCTTCGTGTCAGAGGTTTTTGACCTTGTAAGCCAGGAAGAGATTGAGAAGGACCTTCAACCCTTAGGTATCAAGGTACGTCGCATTAAGCATGCCATCGTGGCGTGGTACGGTGGAGCTGACCGGCCTTTCCCTGGGGATCTTGAAAAGTAATAGCTAATTGTATTGTCTGCGGAAGAAGGATGCCTTTTGAGCATGATCTCTTCTGCTCATTTGATTGCAAAAATAAGGAAGAAGATAAAATGACTGAAATCAAAGGCATCCTGCTAATTCCAGAGGAAGGCGATCCGCACGGGCTACTGAAGGAGAGGCGACATGGAGCACGCCCCCCGATTGCCTGTTGGGATGGGGAGCACTGGAGGTCATGGACCGACAACGGTTGGTGGTGGCCCTTCGTCCCAGATCTCTGCGCCCTCATCCTCGCGTGGGATGGGGAGTCCGTGCGGGGCGGCTGCTATCGGGTAGCTGATGCCAAGTGTAATAATTATGCGCCGAGTTTCGTTCACAACGCGGTCGCGTGTACACTGCCTGTGGATGATGATGGGTATTTCGAAAGAATGTTAGAAATGCTGTCTTCCGAAGGTACCATCGTTCTCATCGACGCAGATGGGCGGGAAGTAGAGAACAAATAACCATACAATCCCCAGGCTCCATAGTTTTCCATAGACTATTTATAAGCAAGGAAGTATTACAATGCATATGAAGCTCATAATGGAAAATTGGCGAAAGTATCTAAATGAAGACTATCAGGAAACTGGCCGTAAAGATCCAGAACCTTTTAAGCATTATGGCGAGAAAGGAAGATCAGCATCAGAAATAGAATCTGATCGAGATTTTAAACGAGAATGGAACAGAAAGGCTAATCATAAATTTTTTAAATATGATGTTGTTAAAGTTCACTGGATTGGTGCCTTCGGTGGCAAAAAATTAAATACTTGCAAAAGAAAAACAGAGCCTTGTTTGTTAAACAGTATAAAGTCTTGGGTAAGCAGCCAAAATCCTAAAAACGAATTATCTGTGGTAGGATATTATAAAACAAAACCTGCAGAAACCCCTCTAAGTGTTGCAGGCGCGGTGGTTGACGGCTATGTATCATATGCCTCAAATAAAGATGCTGCTACTGAGTGGTCTAGCTATGCTGATGTACATGCTAGAGAAAAACACGCCGCATCCGGCTTACCCAAAAGAGCTATGGTGAAATCTCCTATGTTTGGACCTGAAGATTTTGTTGAGCCGAGTAACCAACACAATGAATTAATAATTGATAATTGGAAAGTTAAAGGCATTATATTAGATACTGATTTTTCAAGACACTTTTCATATTGGGGCATTCTTGCTCATACACCTCGCCCCAGGACTCAACCAATTCATCAAGCTAAGAAAAAAGAATTTAAAGATATAATAAAATTTTGCCGCGCAAATGGTATAAAAGTATATGATATGAATTTGAAGGAGCTACCTACATGAGAATGAAGCTCCTATTTGAAAGCTGGCGGCGTTATCTCAAAGAAGGCTCATACCAGGAAAAGATGAAGATCTGGAAAAAGAAGTTTGCCAGGTTCAAAGCAATGCTTCTTAAAGACTACCCCAATAGCAAAATAACCAAAAAAGAAGATTGGGATGAAGACCCGGAGATAGGAGATATCGTTCACCAAGGAAAGTATTGGAATCAGGAAAAAATACTTTCTAAAGGGTTGAAGAATGAATGTCATGGTAATGCTGCTTGTGCATATGCAAAGACTGATGGTCGTTTAAAGATGATTACTGGTGTTGCCCTGGACGATAAGAACGTATGGTATTTGCATAGCTGGGTGTATGACCCTGAAAAAGATATTGTTTATGAAACAACAGGGGACTGGAAGGCTTATTATGGCTTTCAGGTGTCCGATTGGGATATGGGAATGATTCAATCTCGTGGCCACCGTGGAAAGTGGACCGGCCCAAAATAATCCCCAGGCTCCATAGTTTTCCATAGACTATTTATAGTTAGGAGATGTTATAGATGAAACTAATACTTGAAAATTGGCGGAAGTATTTAAAAGAAGAAGAACAAGCGTCTTTATTGGGCGCCACCGTTAATTTTCAGCCGAACTATGGACTTAAGATGGTCCTTATCGACTTGGTATATATTAAGAATCAGTTACAGCAATCACAAAATATTGATGAATTCGTAGAAAAGTTAACCAATTATGCCAATAAGGAAATACGCGATAAAGCAATTGTTGGATATATCTCCTGTACTTATATACCGTTACTGGCCAAGGGAGTAGGACTGACTTACGTGGGTGGTCGGTGTTCCGATACTTATATGGTCAAGCGTTCGATGGCACCGGGTCGCGGTAAGGAACTTTATAATGCTTTGTTAGGATTTGCGTCATTAAAAGGAATATATGTGACCTCGGATCGAAGATCCACATCCCCAGGCGCCAAGAGTCGTTGGTTGAAGATCGACCAGCAAACGGATGACGAAACTCCTCATAATACAGAGCCGTATATGGGGAAATTTGATGATCGTAAAGATCCCAAAACAAAACCGAGAGATGATGATTGTAGAGTCTATGGAATGGAACACTTAGATAAAGGCTATCAAGATGATAAACAGGTTGACTTTTACAAAGAACTAGAGTATAATTTAAGTACGTTCTTCGAAAAAGAGATTGAACCCTTATTTGATGAGCCTGGATTTTTTGGAAGGTTGTTTGGAAGAACACCTGCTAGCAAAGCTGATAAGATTAAGGCTAAACTAATAAACTTCGGGCGAAGAAGCTTTATAGACTGGGAAATAGAAGGTAAACCATGGCCAAAGAAAAAGTAAATCAAAACATCATTATTAATTCATATGAGTTCACACACCAGGACAAAGATGGAGTTACCGGTAAAAGAGGATATTCCATCGTAGAAGGCTCCTTAAAGATTACCAAAGAGGCGCCGGAAGCACAAGTAAGATGGGCCCCGAAGGTCGCGATTCCGGCCTATATACCATTTAAAATAAAGCATCCTGTTTTTAGAAATACTACTTATATATTAGAGGATCTTCGAATCAAAAAAGACACGAAGAAAACAACTTTGCTCGAATATCTATTAGTCTCGCGGAGAATAGTTAAATGAAACTTATAATGGAAAATTGGCGTAGATACCTCAAAGAAGGTTCTGATTATGATTGGGATTCTTTTGGCTTTTCTGATGAAGAGAGAGGAGAAGAAACAAAGCCAGACCCTCACTATGAAGACCTGACTGCCCTAGATCGAGGCGATACCTTTACTATTGGTAACCGTAAACCTGTTTATCGCATTACCGGGGCGCCAGCAGAAAGTGGAAAAGTCAAGGGTGTGCCAATCAAAACGGCAGTTATTGAAGGAAGTGGC
>Ga0080013_1001548_pt1 | contig 30041 bp, 21 predicted proteins | sample ETNvirenome_6_85_FD_69236 | JGI IMG/M metagenome (GOLD analysis project Ga0080013, IMG submission 69236) | Marine viral communities from the Pacific Ocean - ETNP_6_85 (SPADES assembly) (version 2) | ecosystem: Environmental > Aquatic > Marine > Oceanic | place: Pacific Ocean | collected 2013-06-19 | reverse complement strand
TGTCAACTGCTTTTTGCAATTCTTCTAAATCTATTATGTGTGCTAAAGGAGATGTTGAACTATTTTTAAGTCTTTTTGAAACCATATCTACCAAATCTGGCATTTCATGTTGTAAGGATAATAGTTTTCCTGGAAAACTTTCTAGCTGAATAAGTTTTTTACAAAAGTCATCGCCTAGGCCTCCAAAAAGATTAAGCGTGCCTTCATAACTTATACCCATATAGAGTATAATTACATCATAACTATTTAGTTTTTCTGATTTATCTAAAATTGTTACGTCAGTATACCCTGCGTTTATACATTGGTTCATTACCTTGTGGGCCCATGCCCCGTTATGGTTTGATATTCTTTTTGATATTGCACCAGACAGTCCGTCAATACCTATTTTAATACCTTTATCTTCAATTTTATCTACTAATGTTATCATATTTTACTTTGTTCCTGATGAACCAAATCCTCCTTCTCCTCTTGTGGATACTGATTCATATAAATTATTTTCTTCTACTAATTCTATCGTTGGATCACCTAGTGGTAATAGTACAAACTGAACTATTTTATCTCCTGCTGCAATTGTTTGGTATTCCGCGCTTACGTTTGTTAAGTTTATATGTAGTTCTCCTTGATAACCACAATCAACTACACAAGCTCCTACATGTAATCCTTTTTTAGTAGCAACTCCAGATTTATTAAATGCTATTAAAGCATATCCTTTAGGTACATTTACCTTTATCCCACTTGGAATAAAACATGATTCTCCAGGTGATAAGTCAGTTTTGCCAGTATAATCATTTGGTATAAAAAAATCTACGCCTGCATCATTTGTGTTTGCTCTTGTTGGAGTCTTTACATCTTTAATTTTTGTTATTTTCATTTCTTTTTCTCCTTAATATAGTTATCTAAACCGCCTAAATAAGCTACGCAGTCTAATAAGTTATCTTCTCTATAGTTATAAGAATGCCTAGATAGTTTTAAAGCTACCAATGCAGCATACATATCTTCAGCTTCAAAGTCTTTACCAGTCATACCACTAGCAATTTTTGCAGCACGTTCCATACCTTCGCTAAACGGACCGTATTTTCTTTCTTTTTCTTCTGATCGATTATGAATTATTTCGTCAGCCCTTTTAAGTATTGATTCTTTCTTTTTCATATAAATAATTTTTTTATTTGTTTATTTGTAAAATCTACTAATTCTAATTTTTCCATGCTTTTTTGTGGTAAAAATATTTTTTCTTTGTCTATATAATCTATAGTTATTTCAGGTTTTAGTATCCACTGCTCATTAAATTCAGGTAGAGCGTGTTTTAATGAATGCAAGGCTCGTACGCCTTCTTTAAGAATATTATCTCTCATTTTATAGTGCATTTCATATAAGTGTAAACTACCAGCAATATGATAATAAGAACCTAGTTCTAGGTCTGGATATATTTCTCTTAATTCATTTAACATCAACTGTTGAAATAGAGCAAAATTAAATACATCATTACATAATCCAAATATAATATCGTTACTACGCATATTAACACACAAGTGTAATTTATTATCTCGAATAAATACCTGTAAAAATTGCGTGCAAGGAATATCATGCCAATTTTTAGTTTTATGGTATGGCTGACCTATAACTATAGTACATCTTCTAGAATCTTTATCTTTTTTAAGTTCTGTTTTTATCCAATCCCATTGGTCACCTAATATAAATGTACCGTAATTTGACTCTACTTCATTTTGGCCGTCCTGTATTCTTAACCAGATATTGGCACATTTACCAATATTATCTACTCTTGGGTTTCTAGACAGATACCATAAAAATTCCATAACTGCATAATTATCATTAAATTTTCTAGATGGATAACCTATACCTAACTTTGTAGGGTCAGTTAATTCAAAAGATCTAAAAAGTAATTCTGTTTGATTGGTACCATTACTACTAACATCTTTACCAAAATAGGTAAGTGCTTGAAGTTCTGATAAAAATAGCTCATGTAGGCTGTCAAATTTATTCATATAACCCTTTTTATTTTTTTATATAACTAATATAATAAAAATAATTGAAACTATAAAACTTTTTTATGATTATTTTCACTAATATTATAAAATTCTTTTAATTCCATACACCTACTATATATAGTTTCTAGGCTTGTATTTTCTTTCCATTGTGAAAACTTACCAATTAAATCTATTCCAATTACTTTTTGTATATCTAAATTATCTGATATTTGAGTTGTTTCAATGTAATTAATTATTTCGTTTCCATCAATGGCCTTGTCATATATATTTCTCATGCATTCATATATTATAATATCTTTATTATATGTTTTTCTATAATACGGCTGTCCTGTGGCTAAAACCTGTTTATATATCCCTGATAATACTATATCCTCTTCTGATTGCAATTTGCAAACATATATAAATTTATCTGTGTGCGGTAAATTAAAACCCTCCAGGGAATAATTATCGATTATAGAATTTCTAAATTTTCCAGAAGAATCTAATTCAACTAAGTCAACTAGATTTATAGTTGATATTAAGCGTTTAAAGGTTATTTCTAAGTCACTAAAGGATAACTTCTGAGGGTATTCTATACTTATTAATTGTTTATCTATGCAGTTTTTATTTACACTTTCTTCTATTTTTTTAAATAATAATTCAAAACTATCTTCAGGGCCTAAACCTTGTATTGAAACATATTTTTGATATTTATCTAATTGTTTAAGATAGCTAGTTTCCGTAGTTGTTTTACCTCTGGTGTATAGCGAATATAAATTAGAAAAGTTTTTAGGTTTTTTTGATGTAAATTTACCCCTATCATTATAAAATCTTTCATAATCTAAAATAGAGCAATCATTAAAAATATTTTTAACAAAATCAAATAGAGTAGGCGGAATAATTTCTTGCCCGTGGTTGCTATCCATTTTTTCCAATGTTTTATGTTTTATCAATGGTATATTTAAAACATATGAAACAAAATAAGATACTTGATTATTTCCTAATACATATTCCATAGTTTATTAATGTCTCATAAACATTACCGAGCAAGAAGTATAATAATTTTTTAAAATTGTTCCTTCATCTGTGGTTACAGATGCTGTAAGCTCAAACATAACAGATTGAGAAATTATTTTTTCATTACCGGTATTACCAACATCTGGACTATAATACGGCTCGTGTCGTCCATCTCCTCCAGACTCAAATCCATCTGTATATCCAGATCCGCGGATTTGTTGAGTGTTAAATCCATTATATTGGTTTGTTAGTTTAGATTGAGAATACGCTCTCAATGCTGGAAAAAATATAGGCGCTTCTACAAAAGACTCTGATGTCATTGTATCTCCAAAGGATCCTGTTACTGAAGGACTTGGGGCCTGAATCTGGCCAGCTCCTGTATCTTTATATGTATACAATTCTCTTGCTTTCCACCTATAATTTAAGCCGTATCCTGCAGCATTTAGACCTGTCTTATAAGGAAAATAGGATATTAATTCATTTTCAGTAGTAAAGTTTTTTACCAATGTAGCCTGATTATCTACCTGTCGTGTCAAGTTTCTGTTATTTGGGTACCAGTTGTTTACAAAACCAGAGTCTAAAGTATACTTTAACGGTGGATAACTTCTTGGTGGTGCGCCTTCTGTATGTCCAGTTTCGTGACTTGAGTTTCGAGCAGGAACTAATTGTGGAATTCCTTGTCTTATTGCTACTGAAGCTGTTAAATACGGGGCTGGCATGTTTAGTAACTCTTGATGGTGATACACTGTACTTGACCCAGTAAAACTTTTAATAACGGATCCTGACATAAGATTTAATGCTAAAATGCCCTTATAAACTGGAACTTGAACATTTAATGTTGGTTCAGTATGATAATGAGAATAATTGGTATCTAATATTGTTCCCATACCATTTTTAGTTGCATTTACTTCTGCAACTACTCCAGGATTAGTTACAAATCTAAGGTTTGAAACTTCTAGATGGTAGTATATTTTTCCTTGTGTTCCTATGTGAGCACAATTGCAATTTTCAATTGAACCAGACAGTCCAAAACTATAGAAATGTTTATTATATGAACCATAACCACTACCACTCGCTGCGGCGTAACTTGCAGAGTTTGATCCAGAAAAATAAAAAGCTGAAGAAGTAAATTCTCCAAGAGAAGGATTGTTTATTCCAACAGGTATATACTCTTTTGATTGAGAAAGAATACCTCCATTAGATTCACTATTTGCTAATCTAACGCCGTGTAATATTCCAGGACCATCTTTCCACTTAAACATCCTATTTGGATCACCAAAGTCTGGTGTTGGTATTGGAAAACTACCTAATGGTCTATCCAATTGAAAAGATATTTCATCTCTAGTTACAGCGTTTGAAGCCCCATAATGAATAGAGGTTGTAAATGGAGGTAATCCAAAAACATGCAATTCTTTTAGTGTATCTTGGTTTGACCTACCAAATTGATCTCCAATTGAAGTACCTGTAGCATTTCCATACGGACCAGGTAGTCCTGGTGGGTGAGAAGCTGAAATAGATTGAGTATATCTAATATCTCCAGATAGTAGGTGGGAATTTTCCGTTGACCAACCAAGTATATTAAACTTCGTTCCAGTTTCTTTCTTTTCCATAAATACGGTATCTGATCCTATGCATTGAATGCCATATTCTTCTCCTTCTATTGTTACAGTGCTTGAACTATTATTAGTCCATTTTAATTCAACCTTTGGTTCACAATTGGTTATACGCACTTCAGTTGTTGGAGATGTTGTATCAAAAATATGAGGGTGTCCTGAGTATGGGCCTGGAGGAGCAACAATTGTCCAAAAACCATTGGATCCAGTTGCTTGAGCTTGAATAAATCCTTGTGGTCCTGTTGGTAAATAAGGAAACTCGCCATCATGATCTTCGCCAATACAAATAAGTCTATCTGGTCCGGCGTTTGTGATGGTTTTTGCAACATATTGAATTGATGTATCTTTAAAAACACATGGACCATTAGATACCTCTAAACTCATTGTAAACCATCCAAAATTATTGTCATCATCGAGATCAGGGCTCATATGTATTTCAGTATCATAAGAATTTGTTAAATTTGCAATTGCGCCAAATATTGCAGGATTTGTCCATGCAGAGTTAGCGTCAGCATCATCTGTGATTACGTTCAAGGTATAGTCATTATATTGTAATATGGCCCCGTCAAGAGACCAAGTAGGTTGACTCACATCTGTATCTGTAAAGTTGTATATTGGAGATGAGCCTGCTAATGACATAGTTGGAAAACAATGCGTACCGTTTTTATCTGCAGAAAAGCCTGGATTAAGATATACGTCTGCGCACCCACTTATTGCTGGGCAACAGTTAGGCGTTAGCGTTGTATTTTCATATGGAAGTTCATCTGCATCATTAGTACATTTTGGATTATCTGATGAGGCCGTAAAGCATAAACGTACTTTTCCTTTTATATGTGTAGTTGGGTCTAAAAGAAGAGTGCTAGGCCTATTGCTTTGTGTATCATTAAATAAAAATGTCCCTTGACTATTTCCTACCAATTCCCACTCTATTGTGTCTGCATTAAAAAATGGGAGGTCTGATAACTTTACAGTTGTGCCAAAATTTGATTGGCAAATATGATCCCCAAAACTTCTTGTTGGTTGTCTGTTCATGTTTAATTGAATACAACATGTGTCACTAGCTGCTATACCATATGAAGACGTGCCCGCGCATACAATTGGAGCGGTATGCATACCCAAGTTTAAGAGCCACCAGATAGTAGTTGGGTGTCCTTGTTCAATTGGGTTAGTCATATATTCATACCAGGATGGGGTTGAAGCAGGACACCAAGACCCAGTATTTATAGCAACAGTATGTATTTTATTCCCCTCGAATGTCGAATCGTACTCAGAAGTAAAACCAGTAAATGCAGATGGATCTTTTACTATGTTTGTTGGTTTATACGCGTAGGAGCAACTTGGGTAAATATGGTTACCACTTCGACCATTAGTTGGATCTCTAGGTATCATGCTACCGGCGTATTGGTACTGGCTCCTATGCCAATTACCATGCAAGGAAGAACTATTTATTTTCCATGCAAGGCTATATGCAGCATTGCTAAATGATGGGTGAGATTCGGTTAATGTTCCATAGTCAGCTGAATTTGAACAGAAATAGTGGAAGTGATTACCACTTGAGTAGTAGTATGTATTTCCTCCACCAAAAAGATCTGCATCACTTCCTGCGCAATAAATAAAGTAGACTCGGCCGGTTCCTGACCATCCTGCAGGGAATTTCAGATTCGAATGGTAGTAATGGAAAGCAATTGCATCATATGATGGTGAACTAAATGATCCTGAGTGATTGAATGCATTCTCTACTACTGCACTTTGTGAAACCAAGCTTGTATTCTCCCATGTTATTGAACTTGTCCCAAATGTAAATGGAGTGGTTTGCATTGGTCCTAAATATCTTGTTTCAGTATAGCAAACGTTTAATGCAGTAGAAGACGTTACCTCAAAAATTGAAGCTGTTAATTGCTGTGTTCCTGTTCCAGACAAGCCATATGTAATTCCTTCACCACCACTAGCAGGATTAACTGTCCAAGATTTTATCGTGGTTCCTGCTCCTCCATCTTGTCCCATTCCTGACTCAGATCCTGATAGATTTATCTTTAGGGGGTCATAAAAAGATCCACTAAAACAGAAAGAAGCCGTTGAACCACATAGAAAATCGTTTATACTTGCTGAAGGACTACATGAGCAATAATCATCAACAAAACCTCTAACAACAATTCCATTTTTTAATTGGTAGCTATTTGTTCCAGTTGTTAGAAAGTTTACCCCAATTGCGTTATTTTCTTCAAAACTCATTGATGTTATTTGAACATATTGATAGATGTCATTTTGCCAAGAAACTAGTTTGTATCCTATTCCTAATTGATTTGCTGGAACAAAACCATTTTGATTCGTCCATCCTCCTTGCCATTGTAATAACTCTTGGCCTGAAGTAACTGTGAAATCAAAACCATCATCTGTAAATATATGGGTTGTTGGTAACCCTTGGTCACTTCCACTTGATACAAATATTTGTAAAAAATCAACACAAGCATTTTCCCTATCTTTTGATTGAACAAATTCAGGAATATTAAATAGACTACAAGATACTAGTCCGTTCGGCCTACTAAATACAGCTCTGTCGCCGGTGTCTGCGGATATTGCTGTTGATGTATCTACTTCAGCCCCATCAAAGAATTGCACAAATGATGTTTGTCCATTGGGAGTACTATCTGGAAAATTTATTTCCATTCCTTGTTGAACTGGAGCATTTGTGCCTGTGTCCATAACGGTATCAAGATTTGTCAGAAATGCAGTGTCACTTGAATATGGTCCATCTATTATTGTTGCATAGATAGGCTTAAACCTCCATGGGTGTGGACCCAAGGAAGTCAGTACACTTTGACTCAAACTTGTTGAGTTAAAATCTCCATGATCTGTACTTATACTACAACTATTATCTGCTATACACATATATATAAATATAGAAATAAAACAATTAACGACTAATCCAATCCTCTAATTCTTTTGGAGTTGGTATTCGTGTATTTATATCACAATTTTTGCAAAACCATCTTGCATTATTACTTGGATCAAATTTGATCTGTTGATGTTCGTGGGTGCATTTGTTTTGGAATTCCTCTATTTCTTTTTGGAGCTCCTTTAATTTCTTGTTCATTTGATCTATCCTTACCATGAGTTTTCTCACCATTGATACTTTTATGCATCAATTCTTTAAGGTATAACTCTTGAATCCAATCAGGTAATTTCACAACTTCCTCCTGCGCATGCTAATTCGCCTGATAGATTTGTATTGTCTTCAATCTCAATAACATTTGACAAATCTACTTCTGTCAATGAATTCATCATTTCATTGTATTTTGTTTTTGTAATATCTTCAAATGGAGCTTGTGTATAAGAACCACCATCATAAGGTAGTACTGAAAGTCCATTATATGAATCTCTATTTTGCCACATCCATTCTCCTGCCAATTCCCAATCTTTATCTTTTAAAGATATGGTTGCAGATACATTATGGGTATTTGAACCCTTTCTATGGCCAGATTTGACCCATTCCGTTGCAACTTTTTTAACTCTATCTAATAATGCAAATGGAGATTCTGTTCTTAAAATTGAACCACTTGGAGATTTTTGAGGTACTGTTATACATGCTGTGTCATGGGGTCTGAAATATTCATCTTCAACTAGTTCTGGGTGGTTAGAAAGGAGGTGCTGGTATATTGATTCATTTTTACCAACTCGTATACGTCTAATATAATAATTGTTATGCCACGCATGAATACCTGAACTTGTTCCTAAAACTAAACTTGTGGTACCTGCAGGTTTTACTGTAGTTGTTCTTGCTGCTTTATTTATTCCAATAAGTTTTGCAACTCTTGAATTTTCTCTTTTAACTTTATCAGCTGCTTGTTTCATATCATATCCTAATACGGTTCCGCTACCAATACCTGTCATTGAAACCCCTATAAGTGCTTCTTTTTCAGTTGTTTCTCTCCATATATCTCTTAAATAGTGGAAATTTGTATATCCAGCCTGTAGTGTTCCTATGAATGCAGCTGCCTTAACTCTTTCATTTAGGTCTTCTTGAGATTCTATGTTTGAAACATTTACTTCACACAAATTACAAAATTGAAAAGGTCTTAATGCGATTTCACAACACGGGTTAGTGCCCCAATCTTTATCATTGTTTAGATAAATTCCTGGTTCACCTGCACCAGATAATTCAACCCTTTTCCATAGGTCCATAAAAAATTCTTTAGTGATTTTATGCCTCATTAAACAAGCTGAATTATTAGCTCTACCTCTTTGCGGATTCAATTCCCACCAATTACCTGCCTTGCAACCTATCATTTGATCGTCATCAGCACTAAATAAACTAATAAGCGCTGCTCTTCTGATACCTCCAGCTAATACTGCATCTGCTATATGACATACAATATCATGAGCTTCTAAAGTAGTTAATTTGTCTCCAGTTTCTTTAGATTCTAATATACCTTTTACTTTTACTACACATTCCTTTAATGGTTGAGGTCCTGGAGCTTTACCTCCTGATGTCACAAGCATTGCTCCTTTTGGTCTAATATCTGAAAAGTCAAAATCAATTCTACTCCCTCCGCCATTCATATATGATTTCATAAGAACTTTAATAGCATCTGCCCAACCTTCAATTGAATCTCCAATTAAAAATCTTCTTTTTCTTTTTGGATATGGTTTTTGAATCATTGGTAATTTTTCAACATGGTGTTTTTGTACAGAGTATCCAACGCCTGTACCGCCTAATAATAAAAACATTGTTTCACTAAAAGCATCAATACTATCTATAGGGAGATATGCACAATTATAAATTCTATTTGGAGAGATTTCAATTGGTTTTCCACCAAATTGTAGACTTCTCATAGAAGGAAGCACCTTTTTATCATATACTAATTTATATTTTTCTTCTATTTCTTCCTTTAAATTTGGAAAAGTTTTTTTATGCATTGCTTTATTCCTGGTAACTAACTCTTCCCATGTCTCTCTTCTATTTAATTCTGGTACGTATTTTGCGTACTTCATATAAACTGTAATTTCTGATAGAATTTGATTTGATACTTCCATTTGCTTCCCTTTATTGTTGTAAATTATTGTTGAAAAAAATAACTGGCTACTACACCAGTTGTACTAATAAATATCGATATATACATATATCAGTTCATTTCGTCAAACTTCTTTTTCATGATTTTTCTTAAATATTCGTTATGGTTATCCATTTCTTTTGTTGTTTCTTTTCCTTGTATTGAAGTATCTACATGGATATCAATTTGGCCATTTGATGCATTCATTTTGCTTGGAAAGGTAATTCCGTCTGGTCCGAACCTATTTTTAATAACGTGCCATCTACCTGTATTTGCCAATTTGTCTTCTATTTTTCTTGATAATGATAATACAAAATCTGCAGTCATAATTTTACTATATGATTCTGCAATTTTTTCAGCTCCAATTATATCATCTTCTAATGCCGATCTGTTTGCTTGTGAAGCTGTCCAGACTGGTATTTCATATTCACCGGCTAAACCTCTAAGATCTTCATAGATATTACCTAATTCTAATCTTACTTCTTTACCATGTCCTCTCAATAAATCTGCGTAATCTACTATAATTAAGTCTGGTTTTTTGCCTAGTGATGTGCATCTTTGTATATGGGCTGAAAGAGTATTTACTGTTGCTGCTTTTGTTGGATAATATTTTACAATTAGGTCTCCCTTTAGTGTTTCAACCTTTTTCTTAACGTCATCAATATTATATTTTAGTTCTTGAGCCTGTATTCCTGTAAATACTGAATCATATCTTAATCCAACATAAGCTGAGTTTAGTTCAAGTGTATAGTGTATTACATTTAATCCAGCCTTTACGGCGTTTGCGCCAACATTTACTAAAGCCCAAGATTTACCAATACCGGCTGGAGCAACCATTACGCCTAACTCTCCTTTACCTAAACCTCCATCAGCAATATCATCTATTGCATCCCAGCCAGTTGTAACCGTATTTCTTACGCTTTCTAAATATCTTTCATCAATATGTTCTGCATATTCATGTCCCATATCTTTTTCCACACCAGCTTTCATTGCATTATCAACTTTAGCCTTTATTTCGTCATAATTTCCACTATTTAATAATTCAACAGATTCAATAATAGCTTTTTTTATTTCTTGATTTTTGCAAAATTCTAAAGCCTTGTGTTTTATATAATCTAAATCTTCAGCTTCTAGATTTGAAAATGCAGCCTTTATATTATCAGCAATACTTTTTGCAAGAAGGTCATTTTCCATCTCTACAATTTTAATTTTCATTGCTTCTAAAGTAGGTGTAGTTTTATATTCCTTAAAGTATTCTTTAATTATATCAAGTATAACTATGTTTGCTTCTGAATCAAAGTAGCTTCCGTCTAATATATCTATTATTTGTTGTAAAAACAACTTATCCTTAAATAAGGCTGATATTAATTTTATTTGGAATGAGTATCCAAAGTCGCTTAATTTACTTACTTTCATTATCTTTTCTTCTAGCAAATACATCAAGCTTACCAAACGTATCTTTAAGCCATAGTTGTGGGTTTTTTATATTTAAGTTGAGCGTGTCATCTAAAGTCATAGATAAAAATTTTATCTGTGTTAGCTTTGATATTGGTTTTTGTACAATTTCTAATATAGATTGCTTTGTTCTACCTGGAATGTCTACCTCATCTAATTGCATTAGTTCACGGTTTAATTCTAGCATTTTTTTACTGCTTAATATATCTGCTGATAATTTAGTTCCATCGTTTGATTCTTCAATATATTCAAATATGTCATTTAATTCTACTTTATTATCTTCAAATAGTATAGGCAATCTTTTCATTAGTGTTTTTGTTCCGGCTCCTCTTATTCCTGGAATATCGTCTGAGCTATCTCCAGTTAAAACTCTGTACATTAAGAAATTTTTAGAATATATATTAAATTCTTCCTTTATTGTTTCTTTGAAGTAAAATTTCTTTTTTGTTGGAGACCAAACTTGAACTCTATTGTCAACAAGTTGTAAAAAATCTCTATCAGTCGACATTATAATGCATTGGCTTTTAGGATATACTTGTTGCGAAATGTATGCCATTGCATCGTCTGCTTCTATATTTTCAGGAGATAAAACGGTAACAGGCAGATTTTCTAAGTATTCAGAAAGTCTTTGTAATTGTTGAGCCATAGCTACGCGTTCATCATCTACACTGTTAAACTCATTTATTCTAGTCATTCTGTGTTTTACCCTTCTGCTTGACTTATAGTTTGGAAAAATCTTTCTACGTTTTTGGCTTCCACCTTTTCCATCAAAACAAATAATAACCCTAGTTGGTTTTATATTTCTAATTGCATAGCCTATTGACATTAAAAATCCTGTTATTCCTCCAACATGTATTCCATTATCGTTTACAGTTGGTACAACAACAAAAGCCCTAATAAAAGTATTTAAGCCATCAATTAATAAAATTCTGTCGTCTGCACTTTTTGGAGTTTCGTCGTTTTTTAGACTATTTAGTAGTTGTGTATAGTTTTTATTCATATAGGTAATATAAGAAAATTAATTGAATTAAAAAAATTTTAGGTGAAAAGTTATTAAAAAATTGTGGAGAATATCGGAGTCGAACCGATGACCTCTACAGTGCAAGTGTAGCGCTCTAGCCAGCTGAGCTAATCCCCCATAAAAGGCTCTTGGTTGGTTAAAATAGTCGTTATTATAGTGAGGACTTTTAACTCTTAACATTCTACACCACGAGAAGGTGGCCTTTTTTCGTAGAACAAATAAGTAATCGTAGCAGTTTTAAATCTACCACGATTACCTACTAATAAAATTTAACCTATTGGGGGTGCTTCATCTGTATGTTCTAAGTCGTCTATTCCAAAATTGTCTACCTTGTACTCCATTATAAGAGTACTGCAAATTTTATCATATACTTCTTTCTTTAGATGTTCATCTTTTTCAAGCTTTTCATTCCAATCTTTTGATTGAAACTTAATAACTTCTCCATCGTCTGTTGTGTATGTATACCATGCGCCACTTTGAGAAACTAATTTATAGTCTTTCAAAACTCTCAACCATCCACCAAAATCATCAATTCCACTATCAAAGTAAATATCAAATTCTGCTGTTCGTAATGGTGGGCCCATTCTATTTTTAACAACTTGGCATTTTGTTTTAATACCAACAGTTTGATCTTGACCATTAACTTTTGCCTTTATCTGTCCTGCGGCTTTTAGTCTTAATCTACAACTAGCATGAAAAGCAATAGCTTTTCCGCCTGAAGTTGTCCATGGATCACCAAACATAACTCCCATTTTTTGTCTAAGTTGATTTGTAAACATTAAAGCTATTCTTTGTCTTCCAATCATTTGCGTTATTTTACGCATTGCTTTTGAAAGAATAATAGCTTTACCAGTTGACCAACCATCCTTGTCGTAATCGGCTGATTGTTCTACTCTAGTTGTAGCGGCTGCTACAGAATCAACAACAATACTAACAAGTCTATCTTTGTCGCTTTCTCTAACTTTAGTTATTATATTGTCTATTACTTCAAAAATATCTTCAACTGTTTCCAATTGAATATACAACATTTTAGAAACGTCTATACCAATAGTTCTCAAAAACTCTTCATTCATTGCATTTTCTGTATCAATATATACAGCCAATCCATCTTTTTTCTGAGTATTTGCTAAAATTTGAGCTGCGACTAAAGATTTACCTGAGGCTTCTAGACCGGTTATTTCGGTAATTCTACCAACCGGTATACCGCCATTAGGGCGATTAGAAATAGCCATATCTAACATCGACGATCCTGTGCTTATCCATTCAGTTAAATCAGTGGGTGTATCTTCTGCTCCATCTAAAAAATAAGCAACCTTATAGTCTTTAAACTTTTTATTTAGAGAATCTGCTACGATTCCTGCTAAATTATCTCTATCTTCTCGTTTACTAGCCATGTCTTAATTAAACAAGTCGTCAAATGCTGCAGAAATATCATCAGTTTTTGTAGCTTTTTCTGGCTGTTTTTCTGATGTACCTGTTGCTGGTTTTGCTGTTTCTTTCTTTTCCCATGGCAAATCGTTTTGTGATTCAAGATTGTTGTCTTCTGGGCTTAACCAAGATTCTAAAGCAGTTTTTAAGTCATCATAACTTTGTTTCTTAAAAATAGAAAATATTTCTGTTTGTCCACTAACAATAGTATCTGCTAAATTTTTATCTTCTGTCGCTGCAGTTTGATTTGGTTTTACACGAATTGCCGTTTTTGGATAAGATCCTGCTCCTTCTGATGGTGTAAATTCAACTACAATATCTCTACCTGCAGTTAAGTCTGTAATATCACCATAGTCTGGATCAGCAATAAATCCTAATAGTTCTTGGTAAACTGTTTTACCAAATCCCCAAAATTTAACGCCGTCTGACTCTTCGCCTCTAACGATAACTGGTACGTATACTCTCATCTTAGGTTCTAATTTTTTAGAAAGTTTCCAATCGTCACTGTTTCCAGTAGATTTTAACTTGTCTGCAAATTCTACAACCGGATCTGATTCTCCATATGTTACCGGTGATAAGTAATTTTTCTTACCTAAATCATAATGAAAAAATAATTCCAAGAATGGATTATCTTTATCGTGCTGATAAGGTACTATTCTAACCTGATTGGAACCTGGTTTAGGTTTCCAAAGGTTTTCTGTTCTTTTTGTTGATGATTGTAAGTTATTTAACTTACGTCGGATTGCTTCTAAATCAATTGCCATTTTTTTTCTCCTGTTTTAATTATTATTAAGTTAATATAATAAAAATATTCCACATTATAAAACTTCTGTGTAATTATTTTCATATTTTTTTAAGTACGATTGTACTGTTAATTCTTTTGCTTTTGCTTCTACTACAACATCAATATCTAGTCCGTAATCTTGTATTTCTTCTATAATATAGTCTGAGTGTGCTTGAACTTTTATTTTGCTAACTTCTTTATGCATTTTTGCAATTGTTGGCCAGTCATGAAGGGTATTGTGTGTTATATTATTTTTAGACATTATATTTTCCATGATTAAGGTTTGTTCTTGTCTACGTGATTCTGAATAGTGTGTGCAAGGTTTTACATCACCCCACGTAGATGCAGCAAGCCTTAGTGCTCCTTCCTCAGAAAGACCACCGGGACAAAACTTATGGTGATGATAATCAAAGACAATAGGTATACCTATAACTGTGTATACATATTGATATAAATCCATTACAGAATACATAGAAGCTTTATCATCGTTTTCTACTGTAAGTCTTGCTTGGGCTGATGGTTGAAGACGTTTGAAGTTTTTACAGAATCTATCTAGTGCGGATTTTTTATCTCCGTATGCACCGCCGACATGAATATTAATTTTTGCGGCAGCTGATTTTGGTAGTCCCATTAGGTCTAGAATTTGAGCTGTTTTATTTAATTCATTAATAGCATTTATTACAACTTTTTCATTTGGAGAAGCAAGTACACAAAATTGTCCCGGGTGAAATGAAAGCCTTTGATTATTATCCATTGCAAGTTTACCTACGGCTTTAAGTAAAGCAGATATTTGTTGATAGTCTGGTAAATCTGATAATTTATATTCGGACATCCAGGGCATCATATCACTTGACATACGATATACCTTTATATTGTTTTCATTATTCCAATTTACAATTTTTAGTAAATTAGTAATATTAATTAGTATTAATTCAGAAGCATAGTCAATACCTTTTGCATCAAATGTTCTTCGTATCATACTTCTATTACATGATATGCCTTGTTCTGCAAGGGTCATATTTATACACGCGTATCCTAGTCTTTTTGCCATAGTTTAATTTTATATAGTAATATAATCATTTTGTTTAACATAAAAAAATTTTGAGTGAAAAGTTATTAACATTATTTCCAAAATATTTGTATTGATACTAGTGTTGTTGCCAATACAAGTGATATTGCTGTTTTTGTTGTTATACCTTCTCCCATAAAAAGCCATGTTAATAATACAAACGATATCATACCTGTCCCAAATCCTATAAATCTACCAGGCCATAAAAGGCCATCAAAATAATTTACAACATATCTTGTTGCAAAAATAAATAGATAGGAAATTATAGTTCCAAATGTTATCGATAAAATTAGTGGGTTTTTGTCGAACCATTTCCAGAGGAATTGTCCGTTAGTTTGAATCCAAATTAGGGTCTGGCCTGTGAAGAACAAGAGTATTGCAATTGTTAATTGATTCATTTCTTAATTTTTAGTTGTTTCTGTTTAATTGTTATTATATATAAATATAAACAAAATATTTGAAATAAAAAAATCTGACGTGTTTTTTTGCTATTTTTTTGAAAGTTTTTTTAATTCAGACTTTATTAAATCTGTTAAAAGGGCTTGCAATTTTTCTTCATCATCATCTCGCCTGTCTAAATGTGCGTCAGGATCGTATGGAGGATTGGCAGGAGAAGTGTGTTTTTTAGCTGTTGGTTTACTTATTGGTATTATTCCAATATCTTCTTGCATATCAGTAAGCTTGTTGCCTGATTTCTTAATGATTAAATTATCACTCTTCATCATTACTGCTAGTGCTCTACCAAAATCTTTTCCTTGGGGTCCTTTGTTTGGTACTCTACTCCACTCTTTAGCATTTTTATTTGCCCATGCTAACCACACCTGTCTTAGCGCAAGAAATATATCTGTTCCAGGATCTCTACCATCTTCTACAGCCTTACTTAATATACCTTTAACAGACTTCCTGTTTTTGTATGCCCATTTTTTAAAATCTAAATAAGCCATTTCATTTGGAGTATCTTGAAACATTGGCCTGCCTTCGCTTAATCCTTCACTCAATACCTTTTTTACTATCTTAATTGCTTGCTTCTTTTGTGTGTTTGATGAATACTGAAATAAATCTTTATAGTATTTTTTCATAGCCTTCATTATTTGAGCATCTGTAGGTCCTTTTTTATCATCATATTTTGTATGACTTGGCATCGAATAAGCTAGGTCTGTTGATAATTTTTTTAATTCTTCTGGTCTAAGTTCTTCGTTTACTTCTTTTTTAGGCATAATTATCTCTTTACCTTAATATAAATTATTTCTTGTACTTCTGTATCTATTCTGCGCAAGCCTGTATCATTTGTTAATAATATACTATCCCTGTAATTTTCCCAATCCAGTTGATATGTTGTATCTAGTACTCCGTTATTTACTATTTTAATGCACTCATTTAATGCATTTATAGTATACAGTGTATTTGTTTGTTTTTTTCTATGTAGTGATATTGTATCTTGAAGTGACTTTACACTTTCATTTGCATCAATATTATATGTACACATTAATTCTTTAGTGTCGCCAGTATTTCTAAGAATAAATACCTTATTATACAAAATATCATACGCTTCTATTATTTTATCAATAGATTTTGATAATATTCTAGTATTTGTAAACGTACATAATAATTGCGTTCTCACCCATTCTCTCCGTTTATTTTTCTAATTTAGATTGAGCAGTTTCAATTTTTGATGCAAAATCTTTATGAACCTTCATTTCTAACTTCCAAGTTCCACCATATCCAATACCATCTGGTCTTGTTTTGATTTCAGCAACAGGTATTACATCTTTACCAGGTCCAGCAGAATAAACTATTGATGGTGGTGGAGGGGTTTCTCTTACATTTAATTTATCTTGTATTTCATCAAAATTATCTGTACCAAATACCTCTTTTAATGTTCCTTTATCTGCTGATAAACTTCCAAGTGTCATATTTTCTTCACCAGTTACTAAAGATTTTAAAGGGAAATCTTCTCGTATTGATTTTAATAATCCAGATTTTGCTTTATCATTTGATAGAATTGCATTTGCCACTGCGCCGGCATGATTGTGAGAGTTTTCAACTAAGTTATCGTATGTTTCTCCAGCAGGATTACCCAATAGTTTAGCCATTCCATGCAGCATTACCGAAGTTTTTTGTACACTTCTACTATTAGTTTTTAATCCCATTTCTTTATTAAGTTCTTTTAGTTTATCATAAGATAAATCAGGTCCTGTTTTTGATAAAATTTCTTCAAACTGTTTTCTTTGTTTGGGTGAAAAGTTTTGTCCCATTTGAAGTTCTAATTCTCTAAACTTTTTATTTTTTTCCTCAGGTGATAAGTTATTATAATCTTCATTCAGTTTTTGTATATTTTTACTATTATTTTTTAATCCATTTGAATGAATATTGCTTTGTTTTTCTTTGACAACTTCTACCTTAGCATCTTCAGGTATATCTTTATTGTATTTATTGGTAAGTTCTTCTTGCCTTTGTTTTATTTCTTTTTTTCGTTTACCTTTAGCTACTGTGTATTCTTTATCCAAATCGGCCATTTCTTTCATTTCTTCAGCTGTAGCTGAACCTTGGAAAAATATATCATCTATTCTACCTGTAGTTGTATTTAATAAGTTAGCCGTTTTATTTTTTTTCAAAGATACTTCATCAAGTACAGATTTTCCATCTACTTTTAATTTTGCGTAAGTATCGGTTGAAAATCCTTTATTCTTTTTGTAATCTTTTAAACCTAAAGCTTCAACTTCTTCTTCAATATCCCAAGCCATAGTTTCCAATTCCCAATTACCTTTTCCAAATTGCCTATCATATCTATTTACGGTTGCTGACCTAACTTCGGATGCTGATTTAACCCACCCTTTATCCATAATAGAATCTTTTCCATTTGATTTAATATGATTTTCTATTTTAGTAAAAAATTCTTTTGCTTTTTGAGGGTCTTTTATTGACATTCCAATTGTTGTTAAAATCTCACCAGCAGTTGATGAAAGTGTACCACCACCAGCTGCATTTGTAAAATCGGTAATACTAATATCATTACTTTTTTTGGTATTTAAAAGTCTTATCAATACTTTTTCATATTTTTTTGGAAACTTTCTTGGATTACCAAGAACATCACTTAATTCTTCTGGTGAAAACTCTATTTCATTTTTAGTTTTTTGAATATTTGTGTTATTTTTAAAATCTTCATCAGATACACCATCACTTGCAAACTTTGGGTTTTTATTGAATTCATTTACAGAATCAATATCCTTTAGCGTTTTATTTTTTTTATTTGTTGTATCCGTTTTATCTGAATCTGATTGGTTACTTGTTGATTTTTTTTCTTTTTCTGTTCCAGCTGTTCTATTAAAAGAAACAGTACCAGGATCTTCTGTAGGCTTTTCTTTTTTATCTTGTATAGGTTCAGATCTGCCGTCTTCAATAGCTTTTTCCATGGTTTCTTTAGATCCATAATCAACTATTTTACCGGTTTTTTTAGAACGAGCTTGGAAGGTTTGATTTTCACCTAATTGACTAATGTATTCTGATATGAAGGTTTCTGAGTAGTTAAAACTTCTAAATACCTCTGCTAATACCTCAATGTGTGTTCTATTCATTGGGTCAGGCATACCATTGTTTACCCTATACGCCCATTCTCTGACTAGTTTGTCTATTAGTGATTTCATACATTATCCTCTTTCTATAAATATCAGCAAAAACGATCGGAAACATCATTTAGTTTACCATAATTAACCCCATATGCAATTTTTGTTGGATACTTCATAGCCTTTTTTATTTGTAAAATTAACTCTTTTCCATCTGCAGGATCAAAATCAAAAGTAAAACTATCATAGGTATATAATATAAGTTTTGTGTTGTATTCTTTTAAAACCTTAATAACATCAGCCATAGCTTCAGAGCTAGCTTCAGTTTCCATTGATTGTATATAATAGTTAAATAACTTTTGAGGGGACATATCTCCAATTGTTGATGCATCTACCTTTCTTTTATATAAGTATGTTTTAAAATGTTTTTTATTCAACCAGGACTTCCAAAATTTAAAAATAAAATCATTTACAGCCTTAAAAAATGGAATAGCAAGAAATTCTTTTGGTACTCCACCGTATAATATTCTAAAACTTATCTCTTTAGACTCTTTATACTGATCTTTTGTTAGTTTTTCTGTGCCAAAATATTGTTTGCCTAGATATTCGTGGATACTACCGTTTGGTAAAGTATATCCTATACAATTTGCAATAAGTCTAAGGTGATATGCATCATAATCTAGCTCTAATATTCCTCCATTGTTAAATCTGCTTATATATTTTTCTCTAGTGCCGTCAGATTTATTTAGTGCTGCATAGTTTACTTTATTAAATTTATTGCTTGGTCTACCAGTTAAAGTATATGGGTTATAATAGCATTTTTCAATTTCATTGTTTGTATTTAATCCAGAATTTTCTATAGTAAATAGATTATGCAGTAAAGTATTATTAAACTTATTATAGGCAAAAGAATTTATTGTTTCGTCGTTTATACTATCTAACATTATTGAAGACATTTTGTCACAATATTCTATGTGCTTTAGTATTGGAATTATTGCATTTAGATTGTTTCTTTTCCAATGCATAGAATAAATTTGTTCGTGTGCTGAAGTTGATATTACTTCTAATGGTTTTCCATACTGATGGTAAGATAATGCATTGCAATCATGTGCTTTAGCCGTACCAAATATATGATTGTATTCTTTTAAATCTATTACATATATTTTTTTAAGTGTATCAATTATATCAATAGACTCTTCAAGTGTAAATGTTTTTAGCGCTTCTTGATGGTTTATTGGAATGTAAAATTTTTGCATATTATTTAATAATAATATATAAATTCCAGACAAGCTTGAGTTACTAGGGTGAGTTCTGTGATCTAGGGGTATAGGTATTACTATTCCGTCTGATCCATTACAATTGCCAGCAAACTGATTAAAACTATGTGAATTCTCTATAACCATTTATAGGTATAATATAATAAAAATATTTGAAGTAAAAAAATTTACTGTAATGAATTATAGGTTTTAACTGAGGTTTGTAAAATTTTTTCTTCTTCTGTTTTTATTTCTGGGTCAAATATTGTTTCACTGAGGGGATGCAGATATTTGTGAGGTTTTTCAGTATGGTACTTTCCTTCCATAGCTCTATTTATGTGGATGTGATAGTATCCAAAATATTCATCTCCATCTTCTGTTATAAATTGATCTCCTGGAGAATATAAAGAAGATTCTTCTCTAGGATTGCCGTATTGAAGAGCATCATCTATATAATCTCCTATTCCAGACATTGAATCTTCAGCTTGTGATAGTGACTTATTATTTGTTGGTATTATTCCTGCTTCAACTATATTCCCGGCATAAAGTTTATTAAATATTGGGCCTGAAATTTTCCACTCTATTTGTAGTGTTGAATATAATTTATGGTGTGGGGTTTTTTGTTTATTTACTTCTTTATACGTTTGTTTATCTACCTCTATTATTGAACCGTTTGGTAAATGTTTTGCAAAATATCGGATAAAAAATCCAGCTTCTTCGTCTTTGTTTGTTATTGAGGGTGGTGAGGAAACAACCCCTTTAAATTTTTTTGCATATTTACTGTTTAATTTATTATATGTAAATATATTTTGATTTCTAACTATTTTTCTAAGCTTTTGTGCTCCTGATCTTGGTTCAGCGCCTATGTATGCAACGTTATTTTTTAAGTGATATGGTCCAACATACGTATTTATTTTTTGAGTTTTGTCAGTTGCCGTATACACTTGAAATAGACCTCCTCTAGTATATAAATTACCCTTTATATCTTCTTTTCTACGTATTTTCATAAATATTAGCCTCTATTAACTGTTTCTATCCAAATCTACCACCGTAAACTGGTTCTCCTGGGGCAGTCCATTGCGCAGATACATCACGGGAGTTTTTAAATAGGTTAAACCTTATGGAAACATGATCTCGTATGGCGCCCCAAATTATTCTTGCTGCGTGATCGCTTTGTGTATTGTCTTCACATAAATCTATTAGTTCTTGTAAATCTTTTTCACCATGTTCACCATAATTTGCTATAGTTCCTATTTGGTTGCCCATACCATATTGATTGGATCTAGCTACTCTTGAAAATCCATATATTCCCATTTCTCCAGTTTTCCATTTTGGTTTTCTTTTTGTGCCTATGTTTGTTATTTGTACACCGTCAACTTCTACTCTATAGGTATTATTTTGCTTGCGTTGAATTAATCTCCAAGTATATGTTCTATCTGCTCTAGATATCGACTTTTCTTTTTCAAATAATCCTCCGCCCATTTCTCCATAAATCCACTTGCCATTATAAACTATCATACCCTCTGTTCCTGCTTCATCTTGGTCAATATGCCTAGACTCTTTTGGTTCTTCTTCTACTTCTGGTTCTGGCTCTACAACTTCTTCTTCCTCCTCTACTATTGGTTGTTCTTCTGGTGGAGGTGGTGGGGGTGGAGTTTCTCTAACTATTGGTGCCGCTTCCTCTTCTGTTGGAGGAGGTGCTGGGAATCCAGTTGCTCCGATATTTGCTCCACTACCTCTCATAACTGTTGATAGTGAGGTTGTCCAACCACTAGAATCTATGGTATGGTCTACTCCAATAATCGTAAAATATACTCCATTGTATCTTGGAGGAAGGTAATTTACAGTTAAAGGTAATCCCCATTTTATACCTGCTATTCCGTCTAATGTTAATCCTAATTCAAGAGGAAGAGTTGCCCCAACAGATCTAGCATTAATTGCAACTTTTTCTCCGCCATCTTCTCCTGAAGCTTTAAATGTTGTTGCAGATTCTATCATTTTTCTGGTTGCAGTATTTGCAGCTTCTATGGATTCTGCTCCTACATTTTCTGCAAGCTCTGTTCTAGATTGTCTATATGAATCAACTATTCCTTTTTGTGCATCTCCATCGTCTGTTGGGCCATTTTGATCGTCTTTACAGCATTCTTCTTCTTTATTTAAACTTTCAACCATTGCCATATTTTCGTAATCAATATCAACAACCCTAGCATTCCAAAATCCTATATCATTAGTATTATCGTCTCCCATTTCGTGAGAATTAGCTTTTCTATTTGTGCCGTACATAACTTGAGCTGCAATGTTTCCAGAAAGTTTTGTCTGTAAAGATACAGATCGGGCTACTGAATTTGGCCCTATTACTGGAAATATTATAATTCTTTCACTGTCATCGCTGTCGTCATCTACTGTTCCAGAGTCTACTATTCTTAGTATTGATGGGTTATCTGGGTCTTCAATAACAGATAAATCAAATTGATTTGAACACGCTTCTGAAATATCATCAAGTATTTTTTGTATATACTCAGCCACAGTTTTAGATTCATCTAATGCTAATTCTAGGTGCCTAACATTTAAAAGCATAGAACTTAAAAATCCGTGCATTGGATCATTATCTGATTTTGCAAACTTTAATCCTCCAGCTTTTGCTTCGTCAAGTGCTTTTAAAGAAGCTGCGTTAACATTATCATCGTCTAAAGCCCATGCTACTCCTGCTGCAATTAATGCCAATCCTCCAGTAACAATTGATACTGGGGCCCCAACACCAGTTACAGCAGTAGCGGCGGCGGCTGTTCCTAATCCTACAGCTGCTCCTTCAAACCAGGCTTGAATTGCCGGAGAACCATCTTCAAAACCTGTGTAGTGTTCTTGTCCAGTTAATAGGCATACGTTTGGATTTGAAGATATTAAATATGGGTTAACGTTTGGTATTGTTAATCCTCTACTATCAAGTGCACCAATTCCATTATTTTGTCGTTTCACTAAAAATTTTGCTTGAGGAGTAGATTTAAACCTATTCCATATTTTTATCCAAGTTTTTTCGTTATCTGCAATATCATCAGTTGCATTAGGGTCTAGATCTGCTTCTGGTTTTCCAGTATTTGGATTAACTTTTGGTATGAGTAGTTTATTTATTATTCTTTCTTCAAAATAATCCCAAGTAACGTAATAACTTAGTTCATCATTAAACGACTGTTCATCATTTTCTTTTTCTTTATCTTCGTCAGATGTATCTTTATCAAATACAATAGCTGTTCCTGCAAAAACTTGGCCTCCACCATGTCCTTCTACTTTAAATGCTTCTCCTTTTTCCATGGTTTCATATAAAAAAGAACAAACAGTTTTTACATTAGGTTGTTTTTCGTCTACATCTTCTGTGTCGTCAGCGTCTGTGCATCCGTTTGAAACAGATGCTGTTTTTGTAGGGGTTTCCAACAGTATATTTCCCATTGAAGTTAATTCAACAGTGCAATCAAATCCTCCAACATCATTAATTGACCAACTAAAATTAGAAACTTTACCTTTTGCAGCGTCGTAGCAAAAATCTGCAGACTTAGATAATTGTCTTACTTTTTTATAAAAATCAGACATTGAACCAAGAGCTCCTGGCTCACCTAATGGCATTTTTTCAAAAACTCTAGCTCCATCTTGTTTTGTTGTCCATCCCCATTCAACACATTGAAAGGTACCAAGAGACATATATAAAGCTTCCATAGCCTTTAATTGTTCTAGCGACCAGCACTTAAATTCATAATTTATTTTTCTAAGTGCTCCAGTTGATCCAGTATCTTTTACAGTCAAAGTGGTTATTCCTGGTCTAGGCTCGTTTCTATTGTTTAAGTCATAAGATGTTGTTAAGCCTTTTAGATTACCACTAAATAACTGAAATTGTTTTCTAAATTGTGTATTGCCATTTATTTTAACATTAGACGTAACTCTAATAAATGGCTGTCTACCGTGAGTCCATTCTTGGTAACCATTTGGTATTACTTGTACCCTTTTACCAATTGCCTGTTTTAGCGACTTTGGCCACGGCCTGGATAAAAAACTTCCCATTATATGACCCTTCGTTGATGTACCATTTCGTTAAAATCGCCTATTATTTTATCAGTATTCATAGGTATGCGAATTTGTTTTCCAGCGGCTATTGCTAGTGTTCCTTTGCCTAGTCCATTTGCTTGAGCTATTATCCACCAAAGTGTGACATCATTATAATATTCAAATGCCAAATGATCTATCCTATCCCCTATCCTTGCTCTAATATAAATATCTTCAGGGGTTCTTTCTATTTTAGGATACATTATACTTGAATAAAATTCTCTGCCTGTATCTTTATCTTTTCTTTTTTTACCAGAATCATATCTATTCATTATTGTCTCCAAGAATCATTTGTTATGGCTGCAAAAGTATCTGTTGTAGAACTATGTACTCTATCAGTAACTTTGCCTCCAATATTAGCTTTACTAAATAATATTTTTCCACTAACAGAGCAATCAATGTAAAACGGTAATTGCCTTCCTTCGTCTATATCCCATGGGGCATTGTCAACTGGAGTTAAAGTAAAACTATCAAGGATAAATGGGTTTTCTTTCCACCAATCTCCTATTGTTAATTTTAATAGTGGACCAACTGGTAATCCGCTTTCAATTTCAGGAGAAGTCATCTGTATAAACCTATTTAATCGCTTATAGTTTGCCTCCATCTCTGCTCTTGTAAAGCTGTAAACTTTAAAGTTAAAACTAGCAGCTCTTTCTACACTTTGAAATAAATACGTTGGGGTTGTTCTACCTACATATGCTATATCTTGCCAACTATAATTGAATGCGTCACTTATTCCGTCTAAATATGCTCTAAATTGTAAAATTTCTTCTGCTGCATTTGGTCGTTTACTGCTAAATTTAAAGTTTATAAGGTCTTCAAATACATCAGAGTATTCTGCTGAAGTTTCTCCAACTGTTCCAGGAGTTATTGAGTTGGGATCAACTACTTTATCGTCTAATCCTAAATCAACCTTTCTATTACTCCTATCCATATTTGATACTCCACCGGCAAGCGAAGTTATTCTTCCGTAGTTTCCTCCAAATCTAGTCATCCTATCTAAACCTTCCCAAGGTAAAGCAGTTGGATCTCCTCCATTTGGTTGTTGAAAGTTTAAGTTAACATTTTCCATCAACTCTCTAAAGTCCATTAGCGGATTTCCATTTCTTTCTTGGCTTCTAGGAATAGCTCCATATGAAAGAGTATTGTATCTTCTTAACGTTTGATTATTTGAAACATATAAATTTCCATCAGATAATTCTGAAAATGGTGTATGTCCATTGGAAGTGTCATTTCCACTACTATCATCAGGGGTTGCAAATTCTCCGTCTACTGATACTATGTTGTCTAATATAAGAGCTTGTTGAGAATTAAATTTTCCCTCTACAAACATATCATCGTACATGTTCGAACCGTTTTTATCGCTATACCTATTTCCTTCGTCAGGAGTATCTATTACTCTTGCAAAACTAGGATTTTCTGCGTTTGCTTGCATTCCACTAAAATATCTAGAATCTGCGTATGTTCCACCTGTTTGTTCATGTTGGCTAATTCCTATTCCTGCATTGGATCTAAATATTGTTGTTCCGCCTATTCCATATACTGATCCAGGTCCTAAAAATCCTTTATCAGATAAACGGGTTATTTTAGTTTTTGACATTCCTCTAGTAAAACCAGGAACTTTACTACTTATTGCGCCGGCAAGGTCTCCAAAACCGTCAGGTTTACCTGCACCTTTTCCTCCAGCATCAGATACCGCAAGTAGTCCTGATTTCATATCTGATTGTAAGTATGCTAATCTTGATTTTGTCCTAGGACTTCCATCACCAAGAGGGGTTGCATCTCCAGTACCAGAATCTAAATTAATATCTGCTTTATCTGTTAAATTGCTTGTGTCAGGAGATTCAAAGCCGGCTTCTTTAAGAGCAGCTTTTCCAGCACTACCTCCAGCTCCTTGTGAAAGTGGAGACTCGCTTTGATAAACGTTGTTTTCATATCTTGCACTATTCTTAAGTTGACCATTTAAAGGGCCTAATCCATGTCGCACAAGATGAATACCAACTGCATTTGTTAAACTTTGGGCTATAGTTGGTAAGCCTAAAGCATATATCCTATTTGCACCTATTCCTACAACTTTATCAATTTGCATTTTAGGATTAGTAAGTTGCATTCCTACATTTTTGGCAATAAATAACAATCCTTTTGGACTTATTAAAAATTTACCTAATCTTGCAAAATCCCAAAGAGATCTATTTATTGCTGTTCCAACTCCACCTCTAATTAGATCTATTCCAAGCCATGAACCTTTACCTCCTTTTGCAGAGGGTGAATCAGCAAATAGACTCCAGTTACTTCCAATGTCTCTTTGGATGAATGGTTGGTCTGTAAAGTTTCCAAATGAATGAACATTTGTTGATTCTTTTCTAAGGTCTGTTTCTCCTTTTCCTGGTATTGATGTATATTGTTTTGCTATTTTTGATTCAAAAGAATCTCCGCCAAATTGAGATTTTCTAGCAGATATTGAGGCATCTCCATAGGGACTGCTTCTACCTAATAGTTTAAATTGTTGACCTATACTGTCTGTTTTACCGGGTGCAGATGATGGAACAACTTTAGATAAAACACTATCATATCTTTCACTGGCAAAGTTATAAGATCTATTTGTAGATGGAGTAGTAGGATAAGTGTAATTATTATCTTCTATTCCAATAAAATCACTAGCCCCTCTATATTGTCCTAAAGATTTTAAATTGAATCCATTTTGTTTTACATCTGCTATTGTATTATATGCACCACCTACTTTTTCATTGTATTGTTGTCTAGTCCAGGTAGAAGTTGTTCCAGGATTATCTGTTGACATCTGAAACTGTAAATTTGGTACACTACCTATTACTCCTGTAAAATCACTAGGACCTAGGTGTTTTTTACCAGTAATAAAACCATTCATATCTATATCAGCTAGACCGTTATGCACTTTTAACTGAGTAGATAGTTTTTGGCTTGTAAACTTAAATGCTCCTGCTGTTCCACCTATTCCTTTAAATTGACTGATTGGATTAGTCATATTTTTTGTAAAACCTGATGCATCTATGTCTGCACTTCCATTTACTATTTTTAATTCTGGAGTTGTAAAGCCAGGGGTAAAACCAAATGCTGAAACCTGAGGACCTGATTGGCCTGGAGAGGACATATTATTAGATACATTTTGCGTAGTAAACGCTGGACTAAATAAAAATCCTGCAACGTCTATACCTATTTTTTCAGGTGTTGCTGGTAAATCGAACACTTGTACATTAGATGTTATTTGACCTGGAGAAAATACTCCTATTTCAGGAGAGTTTTTAGCTAAATCTGTTAACGGTGTTTGATTTACTGTCGTATTTAATTGAGGCGCCGAAAGATCAGATTGTCCGGCTTTTGGTTGAATACCAGAAAATTGGCTTCCATTGTTTTTATAAAAGGATGCTAAATCTACAGTTTCAAATTTATTTATGTTTGGTCCATCTGCCATTTTACGCTCCTGCTGGGTTTCTTCCTAAAAACATGGTTTCTCCTACTTTTCTACCGTCTAACTTAACGTCTCCACCTTGTTTAATTACGCCTATTAATTCATCCATTTTAGATAATAGTTGTTTGTTTATATCATTGTCTTTTTCAACACTCTCTGAACTTTGTCCATCTTCTCCACTAGAACCAGATTCTCCATCTTTTCCAGATAATTCTGACGACGTTGAATTTTCACTTTCTTCCTCTTCTCCTCCACTAAATATACTAAATACTGTTCCTAATACGGCTCCCATAGCTGCTAGAGCTACTAGGGTAGGAAGAAATGGAGTAATAGCTGCAAGACCAAATGCAAATGGAATTAATCCTAATCCCATTGCAGCAAAACCTGCGGCAATCATCATAAATGCTCCTCCTAATCCTGCTAATTCGGTTATGGTTTCGCCTATTTCTCCCATCATTGAAAATCCTTTAGCCATTTCTTGTATTGCTTTTCCTAGAACATAAACTGCAGCGGCTACTATTAACATTGCGGCTGCTCCTGCAATAATTGCAATTGCTCCAACTCCTGAAGACATTATTGCCCCTAATATAGCTACGGCTCCAACTAATGCCAGCATTCCAACTATGGCTTTACCAACATCTCCCCAACTAACTTCTGAAAATTCTTGAACAGCCTTACCAAAAACATATACAGCTGCCGCGACAACAACCATTGCGGCTGCTCCCATAAGAACTTTTTTCATATCAACTTTTCCTAATTTATCCATAAAACTAGTACTTCCTGATCCAGAGGTACCTGCAGCTGCTTCTGTTGCTTTTGTTGGACTAGGTATTGATTCACTTATTTTGTCTGTGCCTGATTTAAGAAGGTCTTTTCCTTTGTCTTTTGCCTTGTCAGTTACCTTGGAAATTAAATCTCCGCCTTTGTCTTTAGCTGTATCTGTTACTTTAGAAACTATATCTCCAGCTGGACTTTTATCTCCACCAAATCCCAGAAACTTCTTTAATATACCCATACCACTTGAGGCAGCTTTTGCTGCATCTTTAATACCTTGCTTCATTGAACCATACGCTCCAACTCCAGCAATTATTGAGTTTACATTTTCTGCTGCAAAACCAGCAAGTCTTTCGCCGTGTGGTATAGCTTCAGCTGCTAATTCACCAGTCTTTTTAAAATGTTCTAATTCTTCGCCTTTAAGATTGGTTATTTTATCTTGATTAGCAAGCATCTTAGTCATTTCTTCAACAGTTAAACCAGCCGCCGCAGCTGCTGCTTCTTGTTGTAATACTGATAAGTTTTGGAAGTCTTCAACAGTGCCAAACTCTTTTGCTAATTCTTTAACAACTGTTAAATGGTCTCCTCTTAATGCAGCTGCTCTCGCAGTTTCAAGATTAAGCTCTTTACCAAGCATTACTTCTGCTTCCATTTCTGCGTTAAGAGAATTTTCTATATCTAATAATCCTCTACTAGCAGAAACTAGTGATGACATTTCAATTCCTATTTTTTTAGTGGCTACGGCAGTTAGTGCCATTCTTTTTGCGCCTTCTGCTCCATATCTTGCAAATTCTTCACTATTTGATGCCATATCAGATAATATTGCTCCTGGAGCTACATCATTTGCTTCTGCTAAGGCAATTGCGCCAGCTGTTAATGCATCTGCAGCATCTTCACTACCGCCAGATATTTCTAATTGTATTTTTCTTAATTTTGCAGCTTGAGCTGCTCCCATACCATATCTTTCAGACATGATACCAACAGCTTTAACGTTTCCATAAGTTACCTCAGTTAGATCAGAGGCTTGTTCCACCATTTGGGATTGGGCTTCAGCAAAGTCCATACCCATACCAGCAAATTCCATTTTTAATAGCTTAGTTTGTTTTCCAAGTTTAAATGCCGTACCTTGGCTTACTCCAAGATTTTTTGCTAAGTCTCTAGTACTTAATACTTGGTCTGCTAAAAATTTAGATACTGCTCCAAATGCTAAAAATCCGTTACTAAATACTCCAATATATTTCGTGGCTCCAGCTTTTAATTTTTTAAGCATATCATCTTGTCCAGACAATGCTTCTTGTTGAGACTGTAATATATCTCTTCTAGATATTCCAAGTGCATTTGTTTGATTTAACTCTTCATTTAAAGCTGCAACATTATTAAACTGTCCATCTACGGCAGCTGTAATGTTGTCAACTTCTTCTCCTGTTAAATCATATTTTGAAGCTAAGTCTTGAACTATTTCGGCCTGTCTTCCTTGTACGTCTT
>Ga0080013_1001547_pt1 | contig 30043 bp, 43 predicted proteins | sample ETNvirenome_6_85_FD_69236 | JGI IMG/M metagenome (GOLD analysis project Ga0080013, IMG submission 69236) | Marine viral communities from the Pacific Ocean - ETNP_6_85 (SPADES assembly) (version 2) | ecosystem: Environmental > Aquatic > Marine > Oceanic | place: Pacific Ocean | collected 2013-06-19 | reverse complement strand
CTTCTTGGTAGATTACAAACTGCTTATGAAAATTTGCCAAGATGGATGCAACAGGGTATTATATCCTGGAATAAAGGTTCTTTGGAATTAGAAAATGGCAGTAAGATATTGGCAGCTTCTACATCTGCATCTGCTGTCCGAGGTATGTCGTTTAACATCCTCTTTCTCGACGAGTTCGCGTTCGTCCCAAATCACATTGCTGATTCGTTCTTTGCCTCTGTTTATCCTACTATTACTTCTGGTAAATCAACAAAAGTCATAATAGTTTCAACACCACACGGTATGAATCATTTTTACCGTTTGTGGCATGATGCTGAACGTGGTAAGAATGAGTATATCCCTACAGATGTTCATTGGACTGAAGTTCCTGGTAGGGATGAAAAGTGGAGACGACAAACTATTGCTAACACGTCAGAATCACAGTTTAAAATTGAGTTTGAATGCGAATTCTTAGGATCAGTTGATACTCTTATTGCTCCTAGCAAGTTGAGGACTTTAGTTTATGATGCTCCTATCCAACAAAATGCTGGATTAGATATTTACGAAAATGTCAAAAAGGATCATGATTATGCCATGACTGTGGACGTTGCAAGGGGAGTAGGAAATGACTATTCTGCATTTGTTGTTGTGGATATTACAAAGTTCCCGCATCAAGTTGTTGCGAAGTATAGGGATAATGAAATTAAACCCATGTTATTTCCTAGTATAATATACGAGGTAGCAACACAATATAATCAAGCATTTATTCTTTGTGAAGTAAATGATGTTGGGGATCAAGTAGCATCTATTATAAATTATGATCTAGAATATGAGAATCTTCTTATGTGTTCCATGAGAGGTAGAGCAGGTCAAGTTGTAGGACAGGGATTCTCAGGAAAGAAAACACAACTTGGAGTAAAAATGTCCAAGACTGTGAAGAAAGTGGGATCATTAAATCTCAAAACTATGATTGAGGCAGATAAGTTGCTTTTTAAAGATTATGAAATAATGAGTGAATTGACAACTTTCATACAAAAACATAATTCATTTGAAGCAGAAGAAGGTTGTAATGATGATTTAGCTATGTGCCTTGTAATATATGCATGGCTTGTTGCTCAAGATTATTTTAAGGAACTCACCGACCAAGATGTAAGAAAAAGATTATATGAAGATCAAAAAAATCAGATAGAACAAGATATGGCTCCTTTTGGTTTTGTTGATGATGGATTGGATGAAGGGAGTTTTGTGGATGAAGAGGGGGATAGATGGCATACTGATGAATATGGTGATAGATCCTATATGTGGGACTATATGTAAATGGTGATTTTAATAAATATTTTTAGATAAACTGAGACTTTAGGGGAAAATAACATGGCGACTCCTCAATTATCTCCTGGTGTATTAATCAGGGAAGTTGATTTAACAGTCGGAAGAGCTGAGAATGTACTAGATAACATCGGTGCTATTGCCGGTCCATTTAAGATTGGACCAGTTAATGAAGTTGTGGATATTCAAACATCACAACAATTCATCGATACATTTGGTAAACCACTCTCTTCTGATAGCCAGTACGAGTACTGGATGACTGCTTCTTCCTTCCTGAGTTATGGAGGAGTTTTAAAGGTAGTAAGAACAAGTGGAGATGATTTAAATAATGCTAATGCTGGTGTAGGTATTGCGTCAACAGATTCCTTATTGATAGAAAATAAGGATGACTATGAGGCAAATCATACAACTGCCACAGATTTCTATTATGGAGCAAAGAACCCAGGTAATTGGGCTAATACAATGAAGGTTTGCTTCATTGACAATGCTGCTGACCAAACAATTGGAATTGCTACTACTAATCCAGGGAATGCTGGAATGGTAATTGGATATGGTATTACATCAACATTGGATAACGTAGTTATCCCTGGTGCTGGTTCAACCTCAGGTTTTACAGGTTATCTAAAAGGTATTATTACAGGCGTTTCAACAGACGCTGTTGCTTCTAACAGTACAATAGATGTTAAGATATTCTCTAGAGTATCTAGTGCAGGAACTGAAACACAGATTAACTATCAGGAAAGTGATCCTGCTAGATCCTTTGAAGTATCTGACACTCTATGGTTAGTCAATAATTCTGGTATCAATACTGGTGGAGGTGGTGCTTCTGGTGTATCTAGATCCGCAGCTACTTCAGTTGATTGGTATGATCAACAGACTCTTGGATTAACTAATTCCACAGTTTATTGGAAAGCAGTTGCTTCAAAACCTGTAACAAGTAATTATGTTTCCAACAGACAAGGACAGAATGATGCTTGTCATATTGTTATCGTAGATGACACTGGAGACATTACAGGAATTCAAGGGAACATCCTTGAGAAGCATAGTTTCCTATCTAAAGCAAAAGATACAGTTGCAGATGGCGAATCTGGCAAGAAGACATACTATAAGGATTTCCTTGTAGACAATTCAGCTCAGATATGGGCTGGTTACAACCCATCACAAGGAGTTGATGCTTACTGGTTAACTGACCCTAAAGCTGATGGATTCTCCTCAGATTACGTTAAAGTAACAACTGGTGATGGTCTTTGGGGACAATCTGCACAGGGAGTTAACTTCAGTAGCATAGGAAATGTTACTTATACTCTAGGTGGTGGTGAGAACTATGTTTCTGGTGGTGGAATGACTGCTACATTAGGAAACTTGATGACATCTTATAATAAGTTCTCTAACAAAGATGATGTTGCAGTAGACTTCCTAATTATGGGTCCTGGTCTATCTGTAGAAGCTCAAACTCAAGCAAAAGCAAACCTCCTGCTCTCAATTGCAGGTGATAGAAAAGATTGTGTTGCTTGTATTTCACCTCACAGAGCAAATGTTGTTAATGTTTCAAACACAACAACAGCAACAAATAATTTACTTAAGTACTACAGTCCACTATCATCTTCATCCTATGGTGTATTTGATACTGGTTATAAGTACATGTATGACAGATTTAATAATGAATTCCGTTGGATCCCATGTAATGGAGACGTTGCTGGATTGATGGTAAGAACAGGAATCAATGCATATCCTTGGTTCTCACCTGCTGGTCAACAAAGAGGAATTCTGAATAATGCTGTTAAACTAGCATATACTCCTAATAAGGATCAAAGAGATCTTCTTTACTCTGCAAGAGTTAATCCAATTATCAATCAAAAGGGTATTGGTATTATGCTCTTTGGAGATAAGACTGCTCTTGGTTATGCATCTGCATTCGATAGAATCAATGTTAGAAGACTGTTCCTTACAGTGGAACAATCACTTGAAGGGGCTGCAAATGCTCAACTGTTCGAACTAAATGATGTAAATACTAGGTCGAACTTTGTTAACATTGTTGAACCTTACTTAAGGGATGTCCAAGCTAAGAGAGGTCTATATGACTTCCTAGTTGTTTGTGATGAAACTAATAACACCCCTGATGTTATTGATAATAATGAATTCAGAGCTGACATTTACTTGAAGCCAACTAAATCTATTAACTATGTCACTTTGACCTTCGTTGCTACCAGAACTGGTGTTGCATTCGAAGAAGTTGTAGGAACTGTTTAACTTTATTAAATAACATAGGAGGAACCAACTAATGGCAGAAACAAGAACACTTTCACAATTTAAAGCAAAACTGGCAGGTGGCGCTGCCCGCCCCAATTTATTTGAAGTCTCAATTCCTACTTTCCCATCTTCAGTTAATGGAGCATGGGGATCAGGTGATGATGGAGAAAATGGAGTCTTTAAATTTTTATGTAAAGCAGCAACACTTCCTGCTTCAAATATAGGAGATGTGACTATTCCTTTTAGAGGAAGAGTTTTACATGTAGCTGGAGATAGGACATTCGATCCTTGGACAGTTACAGTTATAAATGATGAAGATTTTAGAATAAGAACTGCCTTTGAAACATGGGCAAATGCTATGAGTAAGTTGGATGACGCCACTGGTGTTACTAATCCATCTTCTTATATGTCTGATGCTTTTGTTCAACAGTTAGGAAGAGGAGCAGGAGTTGCTTCTGGTTCTAATGATGGTGCAGAATCTTCTATTCTCAGAACATACAAGTTTTATGATATCTTCCCTACTTCAGTTGCTGAAATTGCTCTAAGTTATGATACTACTGATACACCTGAGGAATTTGATGTAACATTCCAGGTTCAGTACTTCACAATTGGCAATTCATTACAATCAAGTGGTGGCTCAGGAGAGGTTTTAATTTCTTGATAAATACTAGAAGGATAAACTTCTAGTAGTATTATTGACATGGCGAGATTATTTGGTTTCTCTATTGAAGATACGGATCAAACCCCACCTGGCGTAATATCTCCGGTTCCTCCTAATCAACAGGATGGATCGGAGCATTATGTCAGTTCCGGGTTTTTTGGTTCGTATGTAGATATTGAGGGTGTATATAGAACTGAGAATGACTTATTAAGAAGATATCGTCAGATGTCTTTGTATCCAGAATGTGATAGTGCAATTGAGGATATTGTAAATGAAGCAATTGTAGCTGATACTAATGATAGTCCAATACAAATTGATCTAGAGAATTTAAATGCTAGTGATGGCATAAAGAAAAAAATAAGAGAAGAGTTTAAGTTTATTCTTGAACTTTTAGATTTTGATAAGAAAGCACACGAAATATTCAGAAATTGGTATATCGATGGAAGACTTTATTATAATAAAGTAATAGACCAAAAGGCTCCTCACGAAGGAATTCAGGAATTAAGATATATTGATTCTGCCAAGATGCGTTTTATACGCCAGATAAAAAAGCAATCTGGGAATGCAGTTGGTAACGGATTAGCAAGAGAAGATGTAACAGCATATAATTTTCCAGATATAGAAGAATATTTTATTTTTACTCCTCAGGGAACTAATACTGGTCAGACTTATACTAGTAGTGGAGGAAATCCAGCAAAAGGAATTAAGATGACCCGTGATTCGGTCACTTATTGTACTTCTGGATTAGTAGATAGGAATAAGGGATCAACTCTTTCTTGGTTACATAAAGCAATCAAACCACTCAATCAATTAATGATGATTGAGGATAGTTTAGTAATTTATAGATTATCAAGAGCACCAGAAAGAAGAATCTTCTATATTGATGTTGGTAATCTACCTAAAGTTAAAGCAGAGCAGTATTTACGTGATGTAATGATGCGTTATAGAAATAAACTTGTCTATGATGCTAACACAGGTGAGGTTCGTGATGATAAAAAGTTTATGTCTATGATGGAAGACTTCTGGCTTCCTAGACGAGAAGGGGGTAGGGGAACTGAAATCACCACCCTTCCTGGTGGGCAGAATCTTGGAGAAATTACAGACATTAATTACTTCCAGAAGAAGCTTTATAGGTCATTAAATGTACCTGAAACTAGGGTTAGTGGAGAAGGTGGATTTAATCTTGGAAGATCTTCTGAAATTCTTAGAGATGAAGTTAAGTTTAGTAAGTTTGTAGGTAGAATGAGGAAGAGATTCTCTCATCTGTTTAGTGACATATTAAAAACTCAACTTATCTTAAAGAACATCATAACCCCAGAAGATTGGGATGTGATGGAAGATCATATTCAGTATGATTATCTTTATGATAATCACTTTGCTGAACTTAAAGATTCTGAACTTCTACAAGAAAGACTCAATCTTGCTGGCGCAGCAGAACCTTATATTGGTAAGTACTACTCTGCTGATTATGTGAGGAGACAGATTCTCAGACAGACTGATGGTGAAATCATTGAACAGGATAAGATCATTGAACAAGAAATTAAAGATGGAGTAATTCCTGATCCTAATGCACCTATAGATCCTGAGACTGGAATGCCTTTGGACCCTGCAGCTCCTCAAATTAATGGAGACATGGGAGCAAACCCCATAGATCCTTCACCACAGGAAAAAAAGTTTGAGTCTCCCAAGGGTGGAGAGATATAAATAACCCTGCTAAGTTGTATTATTCTTTTTAGATATGGATGAATTAATGGATTTGTTGGCGACTGATGAATCACCTTCGCAAATTAGCGATAAGATTAAGGATATTTTATATGCCAAAAGTGCAGAGAATATTCAAAAAATTCGACCTGACGTGGCAGCATCAATATTCGATAATGATATAAATCTGGATAATCCAGAAACTGAAGCAGAGTTGGATACTGATACTGAAATAGAAAGTGAAGCAGAGGTTGAAGCTTAAATAGCTGATGCTTAAAATTTAATAAATAACTAACGTATAGGACTATTGTAATTTAAAATAATGGCGTTTCAACCTGTAGGATCTGGAGCTTCTGTAGCCATAGCTGCTAATGCAGCAGTAGGTTATAGTGCTAAATTTGCTCATAAATCAGACACAATAAGAGTAATTACTGAAAATGCTTCTTGTCATGTTGCAGTTGGTAATACTGCTGTTGCTGCCACAACTGATTTTGTGGTTGGAAAAGATTCATCTTCAACCATTAATGTAGGAAGACCTTCTTCCCAAAGAGTAGTTGGAGTTTCAACTTCTGGAACAACAGTTACACTTTTCTTCCCAGAAGGTACAGGATGTCCATTTTTTGAAGGTCAAAAAGTATCACTAACAACAGACAGTGCTGCTAATAAGCATTGGGAATTTAGTGATTTAGCAATTGCCAGTATTAATCAATCTGCTGATGGTAATTGGGGTCCTGGTACAAAAGTTACAGTAACTCATGATTATGGTATAGGTGCTGGTGCTACTGCTTTTACTGGTATAAATTACTCTGAACTAAGATCAAATCTTTTGGTTAGTGTGAAGGGAACTGCTACCCAACCATATGGGGCATTATATTATCAACAAGTCCAAGTTTCCGGAGATGCCTGATGAAACTCATTAGAGAAGAAATAGAATCAGTTGACTTTATCGTTGAAGAACGCAATGGTAAGAAGTCTCTGTACATAGAAGGTGTTTTCCTACAAGGAGATCTTCAAAACAGAAATGGAAGAATGTATCCAATGGACATCCTAAGAAAGGAAGTTGCAAGATACAATGAATCCAATATTGTTACTGGAAGAGCACTTGGAGAACTTGGTCATCCTGATGGTCCTACTGTCAATCTTGATAGAGTTTCCCATAAGATTATTGCACTTAAAGAAAGTGGAAATAATTTTATAGGTAAAGCAAAGATTATGAATACCCCAATGGGTAATATTGCTAAGAACCTCATTGATGAGGGAGTCAAGTTGGGAGTTTCTTCAAGAGGAATTGGTTCATTGAAACCAACTCGTGAAGGATATAATGTGGTTAGTGATGACTTTATGCTATCAACTGCTGCAGATATAGTGGCAGACCCTTCTGCACCTGATGCTTTTGTCTCAGGAATTATGGAAGGAAAAGATTGGATCTGGGACGGTGGAGTCCTCAGAGAGCAACAAGCTGCTAAAACTTATAAGCAGATTAATACATTAGTTGACCAAAAACAACTAAATGAAAATAAGTTAAATATTTTTAATGAGTTCTTAAACTCATTGTAAAATCCTAATCTACTAAATAAATATAGATTTTAATCATAAGAAATCGGAGCTGTACAAATGTCTCGTGGTAACGAATTACAAGAAATGGAGCAATCTAAAACTGCTGTGAATGCAAACGCTAAGCCTGCTCAGCCTCCTGAGAAGGTAGCTGACATCACACCTGGGCAATCTGCCACGTGGGAAGATCTTGGTGGGCCAACCCCTGAGAACTACAGTCCTACTAATGACTCTGCCAGAATCAAAGAACCAAAGATCAAGACCGTGGCTGACATAGTTAATGCCAAGGCTGTTCCTGGTGATCAAAAGGTCCTCAAGCAAGAGACAGAAGTTCCTGGAGACAAAACCATAGAGGAAGATCAAGTGACTGAAGATGAGACAGTAGTTGCTGAATCTGAAAAAGTTGATGATGGTGTTGACATTGATGAAGATGTTAATGCTCTCCTAGGTGGAGAAGAAATCTCTGAAGAATTCAAAGAGAAAGCAAAGCTCATTTTTGAAGCTGCTTTGAATTCCAAAGTAAAAGAAATTCAAGAGACTCTTGAAATCCAGTATGAAGCAAAACTCAAAGAAGAGACAGAAACAGTCAAAGAATCCCTAAGGGGACGTGTTGACTCGTATCTTGAGTATGTTGCTGAAGAGTGGATGACAGAAAATACTCTTGCAATAGAGCATGGTCTTAAGACCGAAATGACTGAATCCTTCCTTAGTGGAATGAGAGGTCTATTTGAAGAACATTATGTAACAATCCCTGAAGAGAAATATGATGTGCTGGAAAGCATGGTAACAAAACTAGATGATATGGAGACCAAACTCAATGAGCAAATTGAGAAGAACATTGGTTTAAACAGCAGACTCGGAGAGTCGGTTGCCAATGGTATTCTTGAGTCTGTTTCTGATGGACTAGCAGTCACTCAGAAAGAGAAGCTTGCATCACTTTCTGAAAGTGTGGAGTTTGAAAGTGAAGAATCTTATCGTGAAAAGTTAGAAGTTCTCAAGGAGTCTTACTTCACAAGAACTGCTACTGAATCTGCTAAGACAACCTCTAATGCTCAGACCCTTTCCGAAGGTGTAGATAGTACTACCGCTCCTACTGCTGTAGGGATGGATGCTTATGTAAGAGCACTAGGCAATTTCAAAAAGCAGAACTGAATATATTATAAATCAAACCCAATTACTTAGGTAAATCGCAATGTTCCAATCCGAACAGTTGCAGGAAAAGTGGGCTCCTCTCCTAGACTATGAAGGTCTAGATCCGATTAAAGATAATCATCGTAGAGCTGTAACCGCTGTCCTGCTAGAAAATCAAGAAAAGTTTTTAAAAGAAGAAACAGCATTTAGTGCTGGTGGTATTAACCTTCAAGAAGCTGTCCCAACTAACGCTGCTAATGCTGCTGGCGCTCAGGGTGGTTTCGGTGGTGATGCTACTCCCGCTGGTCCAGTTGCTGGTTTCGACCCAGTTCTGATCTCATTGATCAGACGTGCAATGCCAAACTTGGTCGCATATGACCTTGCTGGTGTTCAACCAATGAGTGGTCCTACTGGACTCATCTTTGCAATGCGCTCACGTTACACTTCACAGAGTGGAACTGAAGCACTATTCAATGAAGCAGATACACCATTCTCAGGTACAGATAAGGGTGATAACACCACACTGACCAGAGATTTTGCTGATCTTAACGCTGGTATTGGTACTGACACACAAGCTGGTGACAATCCTTCCCTTCTTAACCCAACTGGTACTGCAACCTCTACTGCCTACAATGTAGGTCAGGGTATGCCTACTGGTGATGCTGAGAATCTATATGGTTCTGGCAACTATGCCTTCAACCAGATGGCATTCTCCATTGAGAAGGTAACCGTTACTGCTAAGTCAAGAGCCCTGAAGGCTGAGTACTCACTAGAGCTTGCTCAGGACCTTAAGGCAATTCATGGTCTTAATGCAGAAGCAGAACTTGCTAACATTCTCTCCACTGAGATCCTCGCTGAGATCAACAGAGAAGTTATCAGAACAATCTATAAGGTTGCTGAGCAAGGTGCTGTTTCTAACACTGCTACTGCTGGTGTGTTTGACCTTGACATTGACTCCAATGGTAGATGGTCTGTTGAGAAGTTCAAAGGACTTCTATTCCAGATTGAAAGAGATGCTAATGCTATTGCACAAAGAACAAGACGTGGAAAGGGCAATATGGTCCTGTGCTCCGCTGATGTTGCTTCTGCACTAACAATGGCAGGTATCCTGGATTACACTCCTGCACTCAATGCAAACCTCAATGTTGATGATACTGGCAATACATTTGCTGGAACAATCAATGGTAAGTTTAAAGTCTACATTGACCCATATGCTGCTAACCTAGCTTCTGCTAATACAGCAACTAACTCAGGTAACCAGTATTATGTTGTTGGTTATAAGGGTTCTTCCCCTTATGATGCTGGACTCTTCTATTGCCCTTATGTACCTCTCCAGATGGTCAGAGCAGTGGATGATGGCTCCTTCCAGCCCAAGATTGGCTTCAAGACCAGATATGGTATTGTTGCTAACCCATTTGCTGAAGGAACAACACCAGGTCTAGGCAGACTTCATGTTAACAGCAACCGTTACTACAGAAGAGTAGCTGTTAAGAATCTAATGTGATCAGAAGTTTATATCTTCACACATTTACAAGACCTCCTTTTAGGAGGTCTTTTTTTATGCAAATAAATATCTAAGGAGACCTGCGTTCATAAAAATGTTTTGTTTTTCAAAAATGAGTCGTACAGAACGACAAAAGAAAGTATTAGAAGTATATACTTACTGGCAAGATAATCTCGAAAGAAGAATGGCTGCTGTTAATGCTGCTAAAGAAAAATTAGAAGATCAGATTGAAAGAGATATTGTAGTAGATAAATAATTAAAAAACTGGTGATATGGCTTACCGTATAGAAAAACCTAGTATTATGCCTAGTGTAGGCACAGTCTACTATAAGGGTAGTAATGTATGGGATGAAACATTTGCTAATAGAAAGCTTTATGCTACTCAGGCAGCTGCTGAAGCAGAACCTTATATTTACAAGTGGGAAAATGCTAATATAGTAAATGAGGCTTGATTATGAAAAGTTTCTGGGATTTTCAAGAAAATTTAAATGATAGAAGACTAGAGTTGGCTCAAAAACAGAAAGCTCAGAAGCAATCTGCCGTGGAGAAGTCAAAAAAATCTAGACAGAAATTTGAAAAAGACGTAGCAGATGAACAAGAATCTAGAAATAAAAATCAACAGAAGGCAAGAGAAAGGGAAGAATTGAAGAAGGAAATAAAAAAAGAAATTGAGGATGATAAATGATGAAATTCTCAACCTTTATGGAAGGTAAGAAGTGTCCACCAGGATTGAAATGGGATGCTAAGTTGAAAGATTGCGTTCCTTCTGGTAAAATATATGGCGGACGCTGGTGGGGTGGAGGACATCACCATCATCATAATGGAGAAAATGGGAATGGAAATGGCAACGGCAATGGTAATGGGTCCACTAACGGTAATGGAAGTAGCAATGGCAATGGTGGCGGTAATGGTAATGGCGGTGGTAACGGTGGTGGCGGAAATGGTGGTTGATGAATAAATATGTTATACTTGTAATGAGATATAACAATTAACATGAAATTTTCCATCACTAAAGAAGGAATTGTAAACGATACTGAGTTATTCAATAATGATAGTACCACCCAACAATACGTTAGAACTGCTGTCCATACTACTCTGGAAGAGTTGGGGTTTAAGGTAGAAGAAGAGTGGGAAATGGATGATGATTCAATTGAGATAACCGTCACAAAGTAAAATGGAAAAGAAAAGACCTGAACCTTTTGTAGTTCATATGGATATTAGTATCCATGAGGTCAAATTATTGTATAATTGTATATTAAAATACGCTGAGACATCATCTGAATTACATCCGTCAGAAAAAGAAAGGTTAACTAAACTTAGAGATTTAATGTATAGGGTTATTATGGAAAATCAGTTTCTAAATAATTAGAAAGATCATGGTCGTTAAAAAGTCTATAGTAGGACAAATTGAGAATAGAAATTTTCTAGCTCCTACTGGGTTCCAATTTATAATGAATAGAGCACCCAAGGTTTCCTATTTCGGAAACATGGTAAGTATTCCTTCGATGACTCTAGGAACACTTAGCGTACCTAATTACTTGAAGGATATTCCATTACCAGGAGAGACTCTTGATTTTGAAGATTTAACTTTACGTTTTTTGGTTGATGAAAAGCTTGAGAATTACATGGAGATTCAACACTGGCTTAGAGGTCTAGGATTCCCAGAAAGTTTGTCAGAAACATATAAGTATCAGAAAGAGAAAAGCGATTTAAGTCAGCCAGCAAGAAGTCAATTAAATCTATATTCCGATGGAACATTAACTGTTTTAGATTCAAATAATATTCCTAAATTTAAAGTAATCTTTGAGAATATGTTCCCTGTCAGTTTAACAACGTTAGACTTTGATGCTACTCAGACAGACCTAGAGTACTTCACAGCAGAGGTCACTTTTAAGTATACTATATACAATATACTAGATATGAATGCGGATGATTGTTAATTTATGATTGATTTAGATGATCTTCAGATTATGTGGGAAAAGGATTCTAAGATAGATGCAGATAATTTACATACAGAATCTTTGAATATACCTATGCTCCATGCTAAGTATTATGACATTTATAATAGAATTTCTCTTCTAAAAAAGAGAGCAGAGCAACAAAGAAAGAATATAAGACATGCAAGATATGAATATTATGGTGGTAAAGCAGATCCAGATGTTTATATAAAAGATCCTTTTCCTAAAAAGATTAGAGATAAAGATACAATGCAAAAGTATCTTGATGCTGATGAGAAACTTTCTGCGTCTTCTCTTAAAATTGAATATTATGAAACCACGCTAAATTACTTGGAAAGCATTCTCAGACAGATTTCTAATAGGACATATCAGATTAAGAATGCAATTGAAGTAATAAAGTTCCAAGCTGGTTATGGATAATCTTACTATTGAAAAGGTAAACGAGGTTTATCTTAAAATAACGACTGAACCTCATATTGAATATGAGTTAAAGGATAGATTTAGATTTGAAGTTCCGTCTAAAAAATTTATGCCGCAGTACAGAAGTAAGTACTGGGATGGATACGTACATCTTTTTAATTTGAAGACCAAAAGAATCTATGTTGGTCTTTTAGATAAAATTATTGCTTTTTGTGAGGGAGCAGGATATACCTATAAGTTTGAAACCAATAAGTTTTATGGTCCACCATTCGAAGTCAATGAAATGATTTCTATGAGAGGGGTGAAGGATTATATGGCGTCCATCACTAAATTTAAACCTAGAGACTATCAATTGGATGCAGTATATGATGCTTTAAGATATAATAGAAAACTTTTAATATCTCCTACTGCATCTGGCAAGTCATTAATGATATATGCCATTGTAAGATATTTTGTAGCTAAGAAGAAGAAAATTCTTTTAGTAGTTCCTACCACTTCTCTAGTGGAACAAATGTATAAAGATTTTGAGGAGTATGGATGGGACCCAGGGAATCATTGTCATAGAATATATGCAGGTAGAGAAAGGACTAATGTTAATGAAGTTACAATTACTACGTGGCAATCTGTTTATAATTTAGAGAAAGGATTCTTTGAAGATTACGATGTTATCATTGGTGATGAGGCTCATCTTTTCAAAAGTAAGTCCTTAGTAAGCATCATGGATAAGTTACATCATGCTAAGTATAGATATGGGTTCACAGGAACTTTAGATGGCACACAGACCCATAAGTGGGTCTTAGAAGGACTGTTTGGACCATCCTACAAAGTAACTCAAACTAAGGATTTGATGGAACAAGGGCATCTTTCCCAATTAGATATCCAATGTTTATTGCTTAAATATAAACCTAAAAAGTTTGAAACGTATGAGGATGAGATTCAATATTTAATAGGTCATGTAAAAAGAAATAAATTTATTTCAAACTTAGCAGTAGATTTAAAAGGCAATACTCTCATACTTTATAGTCGAGTAGAAGCACATGGTAAGATACTTTATGAAATAATAAATAGCCTTGTAATCCATGAGAGAAAAGTATTTTTCATTCATGGAGGTGTTGACGCCGAAGACAGAGAAGAAGTTAGAAAAATAACTGAAGAAGAATCCAATGCTATCATAGTTGCTTCTTATGGAACATTCTCTACAGGCATCAATATTAGGAGGCTACACAACGTTATTTTTGCTAGTCCATCTAAGTCTAGAATTAGAAATCTCCAGTCTATTGGAAGAGTTTTAAGAAAAGGCAAAGACAAGGTTAAAGCAAAACTCTATGATATTGCTGATGATTTGACTACAGGATCAAGAAAAAATTATACCTTAAATCATTTTATTGAAAGAGTCAAAATATACGTACAAGAGCAATTTAACTATGAAATCATAACAATAGATATCAAGGAGGAAAAATGAATGATAGAAGATGATTTTTATGCAACACTAAAATTTAAATGTGGTGACGAAGTATTTGCTAAAGTTTCTGCTTCTGATGAAGAAGATAGAACTTTATTATTAGTTTCTAATCCTATTGTAGTGGAAGAAGTAAAAACTAGAGGTCAAGTTAGTGGATATAAATTTGAACCTTGGTTAAAAACTTCTAGTGAAGATTTGTTTATTATTAATTTAGATGAAGTTTTAACTTTATCAGAATCAGAAAATGTAGAGATGATTATTTTCTATCAAGATTATATCAAGAAGATGCATAAAACTAATCATACTAAGTTGAATAAGAGAATGGGATATATATCTAGTGTAAATGACGCTAAAGAGATTTTAGAGAAATTATACAAATCAAGCTCGAACTAACCCTTCAAACCCAACAAAGGTATTCTACTTATAAATTGATACCTTGTCAACGTTGCTAATTGCTGTTATAATCTTAAGAGCAGATAAGCAATAAAGATGCCAAATTATGCAGCACCTATAACTATGACTACGCGTAGAAAGAGATCCGAACATTATGTTAATAATAAAGAATTTCTTGCTGCATTAGAAGCTTATTTTGCTGCTATAGAAAGAGCACAGTTGGAAGGTAATCCAAAGCCTCAAATACCAAGATATATTGGAGAATGTTTTTTAAAGATTGCTAATCATTTATCATATAAGCCAAACTTTGTGAATTATATGTTTAAGGATGATATGATATGTGATGGTATAGAAAATTGTGTAAGATATATTCATAACTTCAATCCAGAGAAAAGTAAGAATCCATTTGCATACTTTACTCAAATCATTTACTATGCTTTTTTAAGAAGGATATCACAAGAGAAAAAGCAATTAGAAATTAAGAATAAGATTTTAGAGAAGACTAATTTTGATGAGGTCTTCGATGCTAATGATCTTGACGCTGCGAATTATTCAGATTATAATTCCATCAAGGATGCTGTTCATTCCAAACTTCGTAATTAATGAAGGTTGCAATAATTACTGATCAACATTTTGGATGCCGTAAAAATTCTAAACTCTTTCATGATTATTTTTTAAAATTTTATGAGGATGTTTTCTTTCCGACTTTAGAGAAAGAGGGTATTAAAATAGTTGTTGATATGGGAGATACCTTTGATAGTCGTAAAGGTATTGATTTCTCTGCGCTAACTTGGGCAAAAAGCAATTATTTTGATCGTTTGAGAGATATGGGCATTACTGTTCATACTATAGTTGGTAATCATACTGCATATTATAAGAATACTAATGATATTAATGCAGTAGATTTATTATTAAAGGAATATCAAAATCTAACAGTTTACTCTAGACCTACTGAAATTAAATTAGGTGAATTAGGAGTTCTTCTTATTCCTTGGATTAATGCTGAGAATGAAAAAGAGACTCTTAAGGCATTAACTAAATCAAAATCTCCTTGCGTGATGGGACATTTAGAATTGCAAGGGTTTAAAGTTAATGAATATGTTGTGATGGATCATGGATTTGATTATAGCCCTTTTGAGAGATTTGAAAAAGTCTATTCAGGTCATTTTCATACTAGATCTAATAGAGGAAACATTTATTATCTGGGCAATCCTTATGAAATCTATTGGAATGATTTTGAGGATTCTAGAGGATTTCATCTTTTTGATACCGATACCTTAGAACATACCCCTATTAGTAATCCATATCGTCTTTTTTATAAGATTTATTATGAAGATACTCCTCACCAGACTTTTGATGCTAGAGAGTATGAAGATAAAATTGTAAAGGTTATTGTTCGTAAGAAATCAGATCTTACTCAGTTTGAAAAGTTTATTGATAAATTATATACTGCTAATGTAGCAGAGTTAAAGATTGTTGAGAACTTTGATTTTAGCGGATGGTATGACCCAGATGATTCTGCTAATGATTATGAGTCTGAAGATACCTTATCTATTTTGAATAGATATATTGAAGAAGCAGAGATATCTCTTGATAAGTCTGTAGTGAGTGGAATAGTAAAGGAAATCTACCAGGAGGCTTGTGAATTGGTGTGATGTATATTATCACTGTGAAGGGAAAAGAAAAGGAGGGAGCTTATTCTGTGGTCGATGAAGACCGCGAACAAGTTCTTTATATTTTCCAAGAACATGATGATGCCATGAGATACTCTCTTCAGTTAGAAGATAAGGATTATCCTAAAATGTCTGTTATAGAAATTGAAGATGATGTAATGATTAAAACTTGTGAATTACATGGACACAAATATGCCATTATAACACCTAATGACATAGTAGTTCCACCAGATCAGGATACTAAACATGATTATATTTAAGAAGATATCCTGGAAGAATTTTCTTTCAACTGGAAATCATCCTATAGAGGTTAAGTTGGATGGAGATTCTACTACTTTAATTGTTGGGACTAATGGAGCAGGTAAGTCTACTATTCTAGATGCTTTAACCTTTGTACTTTATGGAAAGTCTTTTAGGAGGGTTAATAAGAGTCAACTTATTAATACTACTAACGAGAAGAATTGTGAAGTTGATATAGAATTCTCCGTTAATTCTACTAATTGGCAAATAATAAGAGGTATTAAACCTGCTATCTTCAAGATTACTAGAGATGGGAAAGAATTAGATCAATCTTCTTCTGTAGTAGATCAACAGAAATGGTTGGAACAAAATGTTCTTAAGATGAACTATAAGTCTTTTACTCAAATTGTTATTTTGGGGAGTAGTACATTTGTTCCCTTTATGCAATTACCTATATCAAGTAGGAGAGAGGTGGTAGAGGAGTTATTGGATATTAAAATCTTTTCCTCTATGAATACTTTAATAAAGGAAAAGATACGTGGGGTTAGGGAAGAGGTTCGTACATATGAATTAAAAAAAGAGTCTATAAAAGATAAGGTAGAAATGCAAAAGAACTTTATCAAGGAAATGGAGTGTAGGGGTAAGCAGAATATAAAGGGTAAGAATGACAAAATTCATAAGTTGAATCTTGAAATTGATCTTAAAATAGAACAGAATCAACTTACAGAATCAGATATTACTGACCTTCTCAAGGAGCAAGAAGAAGCAACAGGAGAAGCAGGTAAGTTAGTGAAACTTAATAATATTAAGGGTAAAATTACTCAAAAAGTCTCCACAATTACTAAAGAGCATAAGTTTTTCACAGAGAATTCAGTTTGTCCTACCTGCACTCAAGATATCGAAGAGGACTTTAGAATAAATAAAATTGATGACGCTCAATGTAAAGCAAAGGAGTTGCAATCTGGTTATAAAGAACTAGAAGAGGCAATTAAAACAGAGGAACAAAGAGAGCGTCACTTCACAACTTTATCTAAGGAGATTACTCAACTAACGCATGGCATTTCTAAAAACAATACTTTGGTCTCTACCTATCAACGACAGGTCAGAGATTTGGACAGTGAAATTCAAACACTTACCAACCAACTTGAAAATAGAAATACTGAGCATGAGAAGCTAGAAACCTTTAGGAGTACTCTTCAAGATACGTATCAACATTTGGCTGAGAAAAAAGAGAATATTACTTACTACGACTTCACCTACGGGTTATTAAAGGATGGTGGAGTTAAGTCTTTGATAATTAAGAAGTATCTTCCCTTAATTAATCAGCAGGTGAATAAGTATCTTCAAATGATGGATTTTTATATTAACTTTAAACTTGATGATGAGTTCAATGAAACTATAGAATCCCCTATTCATGAGGATTTTTCTTATTCTTCTTTCAGTGAGGGAGAGAAGATGAGAATAGATTTAGCACTCTTGTTCACTTGGAGAGAAGTAGCAAGATTTAAGAATTCAGTTAATACAAATTTACTAATTATGGATGAGGTGTTTGATAGCTCATTAGACGGATTTGGCACAGAAGAATTTCTTAAGATTATTAAATATGTTATACAAGATGCTAACATATTTGTAATATCCCATAAGAGTGGGATGGATGAAAGATTTGACAATGTGGTAAAATTTGAAAAGGTTAAAGGCTTCTCTACAATGAAATTATAATGCGTAAAGTAATATATTGGATTAAAGAACACTTACCGAGGTGGTTGGATTTGGGTCACGATAAGCCTTGGGATCACAGGAGAGACAAAAAGTAATGGCAACATTTAAACATACTGAAACAGGAAAGAGATTTCATTTTATTCACATTCCACGTACAGGAGGAAGATTTATAGAAGTTAATTTAAAGAATAATGGATGGGAAGCAGAACCAATAGAAGTATATGGAATACCTCATTATCAGCATTCATTTATAGAGGATTGTGAGATAGCTCATTTTCATAGAGAATTGTATGAGAAGTATTGTGATATAGAAGGTATTCCTCAAATTGCTGTAGTTAGAAATCCTATTGATAAATTTTTCTCAGCATCCATTTATATGACTCAGGTATATGGTCCACAAATTATGACACAGGTGGAGGATGAGGAGAAGTTTTTTTATATGTTAGAGAATTTTCCTTTCCCTGAAACTTTAAATTGGTGGAGATCTCAGGTAGAATTTCTTTCTGAGGATACTCATATATGGAAATATGAGGATGGGTTAGGTCCTAAGTTTTCTAAGTGGGTTAGTGAAATAGTAGGAGTTCCTTTTAAAACAGATGCATTTGCTCAATATGAGATGAGTCCCAAGGAAGGAACTACCAAGCTTGACAAGAGTGGTAAACTTATAGATAATGTTAGAAAATTGTGTAGGAGGGACATTGAACAACTTTATCCCGAACTGGATACATCACTCCAAGAAAGAGAAAAAGCGAAAGCTTAAACCACAAGCATTGCGTCAAGCAATAGAAAGAAGGAAAGCACTCAAGAGGAAACTTAAGAGTGTTTTTTTAATGGGTATAAACTCGTAGGCATTTATTTTTGTAAAAAATAGATGAAATGTGTTGGTTTTCTGACTAAATAATGATAGAATGGATAGAAGGAGGACCGTATGAATCCAAACTCCTTTGTTATGGTGTTAAAGTAAACAACTGTGGAGGTCATCAATGCACAACCTAGTATCCCATAATCAATTAGCTGGATGGAAAAGTAAAGTAGAAGAAGTGGAAGAAAAAACAAGTCAAGAATCAGCTATAAATGATTATTTTCAGTGCCTTACCGAGTGTGATGACAATGCAGTAATGTGCAGACGAATCTGTAAGGAGGTTTTAGTTTAGGCACAACCAATTAAATATCTGTCACAGGACCCCACCAAGGGGTCCTTTTTTATGGCATACTAGATGTATCAAGTCAATAGACCATGACAGTCAACTACGAAATTAAGTCCCAGCTTGCTAAGTTGCTTGCTACAGAGGATTTGGTAGTAGAAAATAGGAACGTAGAGACTGCTCAGTTCGATGTTCATACACGTGTGTTGACTCTTCCTCTATGGAAGCGTGCCAGTAATCTTGTATATGACTTATTAGTGGGTCATGAGGTAGGACATGCTCTGTTTACTCCTGATGAGGATTGGACCCAGAGGATAAATGTTCCTCAACAGTTTGTAAATGTTTGTGAGGATGCTAGAATTGAGAAGTTGATGAAGAGAAAGTATCCTGGACTTGCCAAAACTTTCTATAATGGATATAATGAACTTAATGATAAAGATTTCTTTGAGTTAGATGGTGAAGATATTAATAGTTTTAATCTTGCTGATAGGGCTAATCTATATTTCAAGAGTGGCAACGTCCTTCATATCATTTTTTCGTCTGCTGAAAAACAGATTATCAATTTGATTGGTGCTTCTGAGACTTTTGATGATAGTCTTAATGCTGCAGAAGTTCTTTATAAGTATTGCGCTCAACAACAGATGGAGCAGAAACAAGAAAAGCGTCAAGAAGAAGATATTCAAAAAGAATTAAATTTATCTAGTGATCAGAAAGATGTAGAGGAGATGACTGATGATGAACTCTTAGAAGAGTTAGAAAAGGAACCACAACAACCAAAGGAGGATCCTGCTCAATTAGATACTCCTAGTTATGAGAAAGGGGAAGAACCTAAAGTTCAGACAGATGATACTTTTAATGATAAGTTAAGTGAATTAAATGATAATCGTCAATTTCATGAGAATGTATATTGTGAAATACCAACAGTAGATGTGAATAAGGCTATTATTTCTCATACTGAAATACATAATGAATTGAATGAGTACTTTCGAGACATATTAAAACCAACTGATGTTAGGAGTTGGGTTGCAGATTATAGTAATGTAGATGAAGATTACCATTCTTTCAAAAAGTCAGCACAGAAGGAGGTAAATTATCTTGTTAAGGAGTTTGAATGTAGAAAGGCAGCTGACAATTATGCTCGTACTACTACTAGTCGTACTGGGGTTCTCTCTACAGAGAAGCTTCATAGTTATAAATTCAATGAAGACCTTTTTAGGAAGATCAGCATAGTTCCTGACGGTAAGAATCATGGATTGATTTTTATTCTTGATTGGTCAGGGTCTATGTGTCATTGTATCAAGGATACAATTAAGCAATTATTTAATTTGGTTTGGTTTTGTAAAAAAGTTCAGATTCCTTTTGAAGTCTATGCCTTTTCTAATGCTTATTATTTTAGAGATATCTCTGTAAAGTCTCCTATAATTACAGAACCTAAGGAGAATGAATTTGTTGTTGATGACCAATTCTGTCTTTTAAATTTTATTAGTAGTAAAGTAAATAAGGCAACTTTAGAAAATCAGTTGTTGAACTTGTGGAGATTGGTAGGTTCTTTAGATTTTCATAGTAAATTTCGATCTTGCTATCAGGTTCCTCAGAAATTTGGTTTAGGTGGTACTCCTCTTAATGATGCTTTGGTGTGTTTACATCAGATTATTCCTCAATTTAAAAAGCAGAATGATCTTCAGAAAGTTCAATGTGTTATTTTGAGTGATGGTGAAGCAGGACAAATGCCAGTTTATAAAACCTTTACTAGACATGATGGAGAAGAAAGGTTAGGGCAGAGGCATTGGACACCTGAGACTTCTTTTTTACGTAATCGTAAAACAGGTCATACTTATAAACTTTCTTATGAATATTATAAGTTTACAGAAGTTTTACTTAATAATTTGAAGCAGATTCATCCAGATGTTAATTTTATTGGTATTCGTCTTGTTTCATCAAGAGACTTTGGTACTTTTATTAAAAGATATGATAGTATAGATGATGATACTTTAAGAAAAGCGAAGAAAGATAAAACTTATTCTATTAGGGATTGTGGTTATGATACTTATTTTGCTATAATAGATTCAGGATTATCTAATGATGATGAATTTGAAGTACATGAAGATGCTTCTAAGGCACAAATTAAGCGTGCTTTTGTTAAGTCTCTTCAAGCCAAAAAACTAAATAAAAAAGTTCTTGGTGAGTTTATAGGACTAGTGGCTTAACTATGAGTAAAGAAGAAATCCTTGAGGAGATTGAAGGACTTGCTGAAGAATTGGGCGGTGAGTACCTTCATCAAACTGCAATTAACACATCAGGTCAGAGTGTCAAACGTATTATTATAGAGTATGACAATGAAATTGACTGAAGAAGCAATTAAAAACTTCCCACAGGAATATAAGAAAATGAATTCTAAACTATCTAAAAGACAGATAGAAATTCTTGCTGGCGCAGAATTGAAGTCTTATGAGAGTATGGTCTTTGGTGGGATGTATAGTGATTGGAAAAGGAGGAAGGGATATGAATAAGACTTACGATGATTCTAACTGGCGTGAGGAGATGAAATCCTATACTAGCAGTAAGAAGGATCTTGAGATGTTAGAGAATGGACCTAAGAGTTTATCTCAGTCATGGTATATGAGTACATTGTATCAAAAGTGGAAAAAGATTAAGGGATATAAAGATCCTGAACCACCTGATTGTTCATCATCACTTAAGGAATGGGAAGAGAGTATAAAAAAATATGAAGATATGCCATCAGAGGCATCTGGTCCAGGAGGTCCTTTACAGGATCAGGCAGGTTCTGGGGTTTATGATGACTATAGTGATCCTTATGGGGGTCACTAAAGAAAGTGGCATAGAAGAAGTCCTTTCCTTCTCCTATGGCTCTACAATAAGAACAAATGAAAAACCTTTAAATTATGGCACTTAATCTTGAATCACTTGTAACTTCATTACAGTCTCTTTATGGAGAGGAGATAGTTGCTGCTGATATTCGTGCTTGGTGCTTGATGAATAATACTCATTATCATACAGTTACTAGCAAGATCACTGAATTTAAAGTTGGTCGTGGTAAGTGGAATTTAAAGGTAGTCCCAAGAGAAGTAAATAATATAGAGAAAGCATATCAAGCACCTGCTGTTGTGCCTCCTGTTGAGCAAAATCTTACTCCCGCAAAAAATGATACCTTCGTCCACTTTGGTCCTTTTAATGATATTAAGACCATTCTCAAAACCAGTGTGTTTTATCCTACATTCATTACTGGACTTTCAGGCAATGGTAAAACGTTCAGTGTTGAACAAGCCTGTGCCCAACTCGGAAGAGAACTTATTAGAGTAAACATTACTATAGAAACAGATGAAGATGATCTCATTGGTGGCTTCCGCCTTGTTGACGGTGCCACAGTCTGGCACAACGGCCCAGTCATTGAAGCTATGGAACGGGGATGTGTATTGCTCCTTGACGAGATCGACCTTGCCAGTAACAAAATCCTCTGCCTCCAACCAATCCTTGAAGGTAACGGAATTTTCCTTAAAAAAATCGGAAGATTCGTTAGCCCAGAAAAAGGATTCAACGTCATCGCAACAGCAAACACTAAAGGTAAAGGTTCTGACGACGGACGGTTTATTGGAACTAATGTGCTTAATGAAGCCTTCCTCGAAAGATTCCCTGTAACTTTTGAACAAAACTATCCTTCTCCAGCGATTGAGAAAAGAATTCTTGGAAAGGTTGCTTCTGTATTAGGAGTTACTGATACTGATTTCTGTCAGAGGTTAGTAGATTGGGGTGATATTATTCGTAAGACTTTTTATGATGGTGGTATTGATGAGATTATTAGTACAAGAAGGTTGGTTCATATAGTTCGTGCTTATTCTATTTTTAATAATAAGGCAAAGGCAATTGAAGTCTGTGTAAACAGATTTGATGATGAAACTAAGCAATCTTTCTTAGAACTATATGATAAGGTAGATGTTGAATTTGAATTTGAAAAAGTGGAGGATAAGGTTGATGAAGATAACTGATCATATTGGAGTCTTTGATGGTGGAGTGCCTAATGACTTATGTGAATCCATCATTGAGTCTTTTAATATCTGGGAGGGAAACCGTGAATTTATAGGACCCTGTTTTAAAGATGGGGATAAGCAGATGGCAGATGGTCATTTCTCAAGGAATGATGTTCAGATGTGTTTGGAAGTGGTGGAATTAGATTTAACTAAAAAATTAAATTCTTATATTAGGAAAGCATTTGATGAATATGTTAATGTTTATAGGGGATTAATTCAAGATACTGATCCTCTCTCTTCCTGGTCTACAAAGGTTCAGAGAACAACTGCAGGTGGTGGATATCATCAGTGGCATTGTGAGGATGGACAATTCATTTATAGGGATAGAGCTCTTACATGGATGGTTTATTTAAATTCAATTCCCACAGATAATGGAGGAGCAACTGAGTTCTTGCATCAGAAGATTGCTTTACAACCAAAAGCAGGAACTATTGTTCTGTGGCCAGCAGGATACACTCATGTACATAGGGGAGGATTTCTAACTGGTGAAATTCCTAAGTATATTTCTACTGGATGGTTTCTCAGAGAGCCTGGACAAACTACAAGGAATTTGTTATAATTATGGCATGGTGGTTATTATATGAGGAACTTTATGGTGACATGGATAAGGAGTATCCTATTATGAATAATAGGGGTATAGAATTATCAGGAGGATATGAATGGACTCCTGGTTCACCTTGGCCACCTATTTGGGATATTCCAGAGCAGGATTCTGCGTATCCTTATTCTGATTATTATTACGATTATAATCGTAATGATTCTGATATAAAAAATCCATTTACCGATCCAAAGGATAGAGAGAGGGCATTTAAAGTGACAGGAGATTTCGTTGATGGGCATGGAGATGTTCATGCTGGTGCAGGAAACTGGGAGGATAAAGCAAAGTTTATCTACGAATCACCAGATAATGGTAAAACAGTTTATAGGTATCCGATAGGAACTGATCCAAGGAAAAGAGAAAGGGTGATACTTGAAGGTGATGTTGAAAAATTCCCAAAGCAAGTATGGCCAACACCATTGAAAGATGATTGTTATCCTACAGTTAGTTCTCTTAAACAAGAACCTTCCATAAACAAAACAGCATACAAAAAATATGAAGAAGATAAAGGAATCAAAGATCTTCAGGATTATGTCACTTCAACCTATAATGGACATTATACTTCCCAAGGATCCAACGTCCAAACGCTCGATCTTATCGAATCAGTTGGCGATGCGGAATCTTTCTGCCGTTCTAATGCAATCAAGTATCTGAGTAGGTACGACAAGAAAGGACAAGCAAAACGTGATATACTAAAAGCAATGCACTATTGCCTACTGTTATATTATTTCAGTGGGAATACTCAAGACAATGAAACTCCGACCCGTGGTTATGAAACTTTCTGATAAAACAATCAATCTTCTAAAGAACTTCTCGTCCATTAATCAATCTATTCTTTTCAAACAAGGGAATAAATTACGTAGTATTAGTGTGATGAAGAACATACTTGCTGAAGCAACTATTACTGAGGAGATTCCTAAAGATTTTGGAATCTATGATTTGAACCAGTTCCTTAATGGACTAGCTTTGCACCAAACTCCTGAGTTGGATTTTGGTCAGGATAATAATTATGTGGTAATCAAAGAAGGGAAGATGCGTTCTAGGTATTTCTTTGCTGATGCTTCTGTTATAGTTTCTCCACCAGATAAACCCATTACCCTTCCTACTGAGGATGTTTCTTTTATTCTTTCTGGTCAACAGTTAGAGAAGTTGAAGAAAGCAGCATCTGTCTATCAATTACCAGATGTTTCTGTTATTGGTGAAGATGGAGTAGTTAAATTGGTTGCTAGAGATAAGAAGAATGATACTTCAAATAATTTCTCTATTATAGTGGGTGAGAGTGAGAAATCTTTTGTCTTCAACTTTAAAGAGGAGAATTTAAAGATTATTCCCGGAACTTATGATGTGATAGTATCATCTAAATTGTTATCTAGATTTCAATGTCAAACTTATGATTTGACCTACTACATCGCATTAGAACCTGATTCTACATTTAATGATGAGTAAAAAAATTGATCCAAGTGAATATATGGCAGATGGGTGGGATTCCGCTCATGGACCTGTTAGGTATGCTAGGGGATCTCGCCATAATAAGATTGGCATGTGGATTATGTGGACCTACTATGTCTTGATTATATTCATGGTCACTAGATTAATCTGGGTACTGAATACATGAATGGACTATAAAGTATGTGGAATAGATGATCCTTATAATAGGGATGTTAAATTTGAAAAAGAATATGAAGATTGGACATCTGCACAAGATAAAGCTGTGCAATTGCTTGAAGATGATGTAGAATGGGTACAGATCCTCATTAATAAAGAGGGTTCTTGGGGATTACTTCAAGAGTTAAATTTGGAGAGGGGTATTGTAGGAAAACACTTCAATACTCATATTTTAGCACCTTATTATGTGAGATTAAGAAATTATGAGAGATGAATTTCTTTGGGTTGAGAAGTATAGACCCAAAAAGATTGAAGAATGTATTTTGCCAGAAGGTATTAAGGATACCTTTCAGCAGTTTGTAAAGAAGGGAGAAATTCCTAATCTACTTCTTTCAGGTCCTGCTGGTTGTGGTAAGACAACAGTAGCAAAGGCTTTGTGCCATGAATTAGGGGTGGATTATTATGTCATCAATGGATCAGATGAGGGACGATTTCTGGAAACGGTCAGGAATAATGCCAAGAATTTCGCCTCCACAGTCTCCCTCTCCTCAGAAGCCAAGCATAAAGTTATCATCATTGATGAGGCGGATAATACTACGACAGATGTACAATTATTGCTTAGGGCATCAATTGAGGAATTTGCTAACAACTGCAGATTCATCTTCACGTGCAACTACAAGAATAAAATTATCCCACCCCTCCATTCCAGGTGTGCTGTGGTTGACTTTTCTATTAAAGGAAAAGAGAGACAAGAAATTGCTGCTGGATTCTTTAACAGACTTGTATCCATCCTGGACAGTGAACGGATTGAAGCTGAAAAGAAAGTTCTTATAGAACTTATTCAGAAACATTTTCCAGATTGGAGAAGAGTTCTTAATGAATGTCAAAGATATTCTGTTAGTGGTAAGATAGATACTGGTATATTAGCTACATTTAGTGATGTAAAGGTAGATGACCTCACGAAAAACCTCAAAGAGAAAAACTTTCCGGAAGTACGTAAATGGTGTGTCAATAACTTGGACAATGATCCTACTGTACTTCTGCGTCGTATTTACGATAATCTTTACGACTCCTTGGTTCCTAGTACCATTCCTGCTGCTGTGCTTATTATTGCTAGGTATCAGTACCAAATTGCCTTCGTAGCAGATCAGGAAATAAATATGTTAGCTTGTCTTACTGAAATTATGGTGGAGTGTAAATTCAAATGATTAAACTTGATGATATGGAACTGCTACAACTTCAACTTTGTATGCAGATGACCAAAAGTAAAATGTTTATGGGTGGAGATATGCGTAGACATGCATCAATTACTAAAAAAGTCGAAGCAGAAGTTCTTAGGAGAAAGATTTAAATGAAAAAATTTAAAGAAGAACTTTTTCAATTATTAAAGGATAATGCTTATAAAAAGGGTGAGTTTACTCTTTCTTCAGGTAAGACTAGTAAACATTATGTGAATTGTAAACCTGTCACTTTGACTGGAAGAGGACTCACTCTTGTTAGTGTATTGATGCTACAGAAACTTCAATTGGGCACTAAGGCAGTGGGAGGACTCACTCTAGGTGCTGATCCTTTGGTTGCTGGAGTTGCAGTTGTTTCTGCTCTAGACAAATCACTTATGGATGCTTTGATTGTTCGTAAAGAAGCAAAGGGGTATGGTACACAAGCATGGATAGAAGGTCCATCACTTCCAGAGGGTTCTATAGTAACTGTTTTGGAGGATGTAATTACAACAGGTGCTTCTGCTGTTAAAGCAGCTAAAAAACTTCGTGATGCTGGTTATAGGGTGGAGCGTGTAGTTTCCATTGTAGATCGTCAACAGGATGGAGAGGCTGATGCTATTATGAAAGAAGAGGGATTAGAACTCCGGAGTTTATTTACTTTGGATGATTTTAGTGGCGATTGATGTAAAACAACATAAAGATCAACCACGTAAAGACTGGGGTAATAAGGAATGGTTACAACATGCTTGGGTTATGGTCCATTCTCCTTGGATTGATGAAGATGAAAGGCAGTACTGGAGAGATAAAATTGAGGAGTTAACATAATCATTTGCGATGTAGTGGGAAAGATGGTAAGATAGATATTATAATGAATTGAAGTATGCATACTCTTATTATTATTGCTGCAGTACTATCTTTATTGTGGTTTGTCTTCGTATTTTTAGCAGATCCTAACAGATGATTATGAAAAGTAAACTTAACAAAAAACAAAGACATCAGGTTAAATCAAGATTTTATTATCTGTTCTGGGGAGCTGCTACAGTATCAGTCTTTCTGGGTCAACTTTATGTTGGAACAGGGTATAGAATTATGTCAGAAAGTTTCCATAAGGTGCTAGATGCCCTTATAATAGAAGTAGAAAAGGACACCTATCCACCTGAGAGGTTTTATTAAATGAAGATTGCACTTGCAGCATTATTAGCATTGACACCGGTGGCAGCACTAGCTGATGATTATCAACCTGGATACTCAACTAGTAAGACGTGTTATAAAACAGAATATCGGGAAGAGTATGTTCCTGGTACTGAAGACAATCCTGGATATGTAAAATCATGGAAGGAAACAATTGAGTTCCCATGTCAGAGACATACATCCTCAACACATCGTCATAGTAATCCTCCACAACAACGTACTATTACTGAAGAATACAATGAATATGATACTAATGATTGCTCTGATGGGTCAGTTATTGGTGGTCTCCTAGGTGGTGGACTTGCAGGATTTGGTTCTAGAGGTAAAGATCGCTGGTGGGCAATACCAACAGGTATTGTAGGTGGTTCTATGATAGGATGTCAGATAGATGGAGGTTGATATTTGGGAAGAGGAAGTGGAACTAGAACGTAGGATTGATGATGATTACAATGTTGTCAATCATTACTACAGAGCAAAAAGAATGCATCCACATATTCCCTTCTATCTCCAAGATGAAAATGGAGAGACATTTGAATTTAAGTGGGATTTGATTTTTCAATATGTTGACAGTCTTTCCCAATACACTTATCCAGATTGGTAATGAAATCTTTGAAGACACCGTTGCGCTACCCCGGAGGCAAATCTAGGGCAGCTCCTAAGATAGAATCATACTTTCCTGATTTGAGAGAGTATGATGAATTTAGGGAACCTTTCCTTGGTGGAGGAAGTGTATCCCTTTATATTAGTAAGAAGTATCCAAATTTAAATATTTGGGTAAATGATCTTTATGAACCTCTTGTAAATTTTTGGCAAAATGTTCAGATGTTTGGAAGAGAACTGAAGGACACTTTAACAGATCTTAAGTTATCTAATAACGATCCAATATCTGCAAAGGACATTTTTCTAAAATGCAAGGAGCAGGTTAATGATAATGATTTACCTCCCTTTAATCGTGCTGTAGCATTTTACGTAGTTAATAAGTGTAGTTTTAGTGGACTTACAGAATCTTCTTCTTTCTCCAAACAAGCTTCAATTAGTAATTTTTCTATAAGAGGAATACAAAAGTTACCTGGATACCAAGAGATTATATCTCAGTGGCGTATAAGTAATTATTCATATGATTATATAATGGGGGATGAAGTAGAAGATAAACGAGTATTTTATTATCTTGATCCTCCTTATGATATTAAGGATAATTTATATGGTAAATCTGGAGATATGCATAAGGGATTTGATCATGATAAATTTGCTATTGATTGTTCTGCTTATGCTGGAGATGTAGCAGTGAGTTATAATTCTGATCAGTTAGTAAGGGATAGATTTAAGGGTTGGGATGCGGTAGAATTTGATTTGACCTATACTCTAAGGTCAGTTGGTGATTATATGAGAGAACAAAAAGAAAGAAAGGAACTTTTGCTACTTAATTATGGAACTGAAGGATTGGTTAAACTCAATTAACTATGAAGAAACTTTGGCGAGTTTGGAAGTATAGTCTTGGTAGTTTTGCTGACGACAAAACTAAACGATATGATAATTCTGTCGTTTTTGTACGATCCTTTATTTTTTTCACTTACTTAGTGACTAACTGTTTTATTATTGCTGGAGTTATACGACATTGGAATTAAAGGACTGGTTAAAATCCATCAATCAAACAAAGAAAAATTTGATTGATGAAGATCCTTCCTTAGAGAAGGAGTATTCTCCATACATTATTAACCGCATTTATTCGGGTCATCTTGACTCTGTAATGTTTGCGAATGAGATGAATAGATATAATTTTCTACCAAAGAAATCTCAATATGACTTTTTGCTAAATACCTTGAGACCTAAGAAGAGATTCTCTCCTTGGCTCCGTAGGGATGAAATCAAAAACCTTGATTTGGTGAAACGTTATTATGGTTATAGTAACGAAAAAGCAAAACAGGCACTTCGAATCCTCACAAAAGAACAACTGAATTTTATTAAATCTAAATTTGAAACTGGAGGAAGACGATGAGTGTGGTTCAAGAACCTGAAGTGAAGTGGGCACCCGACCAAATGGTAGAAGTATTATTGGGTGAACCCGATGACTTCCTCAAGGTCAGAGAGACTTTAACAAGAATTGGTGTAGCTTCTCGCAAAGAAAAGAAGATTTATCAATCATGCCATATACTGCATAAGCAAGGAAGGTATTATCTTGTGCATTTTAAAGAATTATTTGCGTTGGACGGTAAACACGCTAATCTTACTCTTAACGATGTTCAGCGTAGGAATCGTATTGCTCAGCT
>Ga0080013_1001546_pt1 | contig 30102 bp, 62 predicted proteins | sample ETNvirenome_6_85_FD_69236 | JGI IMG/M metagenome (GOLD analysis project Ga0080013, IMG submission 69236) | Marine viral communities from the Pacific Ocean - ETNP_6_85 (SPADES assembly) (version 2) | ecosystem: Environmental > Aquatic > Marine > Oceanic | place: Pacific Ocean | collected 2013-06-19 | reverse complement strand
TACTTGCATTTCTGAGCAGATGTTATCCACCCCATTTTCATCTATTCGTTCATCTACTCTTTGCAGTATGCCATCTTCGTCATCGTAATAATCTACTCCCGCCTCTATTGCTTCTGCAAGTGTGTAGTATTTTTCAGGTTGTTCGCTCATTTTCATTTCCTTTTGTTTCGTAGCATCGCTACAGTCTAACGCTGTCGATGACTTTATGCATTATCGTAACTATATGAGATTATGCATTTTCTTACCCAACATCACCTGTAACTTTTAGTTCACATTCGTCTGAGCAATCTGAACACCAATATGCATCTTCCCAAATTGGTTCATAATAGAGCCCCTTTTCGTCTTTGAGTTTATCTAGTGTGTGGTCGGTGGGGTCTACCCAAAGAACTACTTTCTGGGTTATTTTATGACTACCGCACTCTTTGCAGATATAATTCACTTTATTCAAGTGCAACATATCTGGGTGAACATATTTACCGTCCATTTTTACTCGTCTCATTATTTTTTCTCCACTGTTACCTTAACGGTGCTAACAAAATTATGTATTATTGTAATGATTGTTCTTTTTGAATATTATCATAAATCTCTTTACGGTGTACTGGAATGTCACTTTTGGCTTTGAATCCTAATCTTACCTTACCCCCTTTAATTGAAACGATCACCACCTCTACACTATCGCCTATCATTATTGACTCGCCCTGCCTTCTTGTTAGTGTTAAGTTTTTCATTGGAGTATCTCCTCGATACCTTCAATCCACGCCAATCTCTCAGTACCCGCTAACCAATACTGTCCACGGTGCCACGCTGTTGTGGCTTCCAACGATTCGTTACCCTCTGCATCCTCGCCCAAACTCAAACCCTCTCCAAAAAAGTGATTGAGAAGAAACTTATTGTCCATATCGGTAAGGTTGGCTGGGGCTGAATCGGGGAGCAGTTCCTCAAAAAAACCTGCACAAGGGTTATCCATCTCCCAAGTTTCAATGTACTCATTGTCCCCATCTCGTATTCCTATTGTAATTTTATAGTGTTTCATTGGTCAATCCTTCCACTTTCGCAATGGCAACCTTGCCTTCAGTGAATGGGTAAACATCGTTTGTCCCCATCTGTTTTACAACATAGATAGCGGGCTTGTCTTTAAAGATATGAACCATTTCAATCTCTCCACAAACTACGACATGGTCTTCCCAGTCACGACATTGGACGAGGTCTTTTATTTTGTACTTAGGGGTGTAATCCATTATTATCTCCTTTGTCACTTTAACGCTAATAGAAAGATTATGTATTATTGTAATGAATATCGTCTTCCCAACGCTTTCGCATCTCCTCAATCGACTCTTTTGGAACATCGTGAACTGAACCGAACTGGCTCTGACAGTGAACGACGCACACAGTGTATCCGTGTTCTGAAGCCATTGCAAAATATGGCTCGGCTTCCCACTTCTCGACAAATGTATTAGCAACCGCAACATTTCTACCTTCAATCATTGCTTGCTTAGTGTTTTTCTGGCACTGACTATGAGCATCTGTTAAGTATATTGGGTCAAATACATCAGTGTATCGCTTACCCAATTGCTCTGCCAACGCATCGAAAAAGTCATCGGCAGAGAAAACGGTGTTGCACAATTTGTGTGCAACGGTGGTCTTTCCTGAACCGGGCAATCCACGAATAAGATGAAGTGTGAGGGGATCTTTTTGTATGGCTCCGACCGCGATACTATCTCTAGATAAACGAGACTCATGAACTACGATGTCGATGATGTTCAATTGTTCATCAATAAACTCGTAGTTCACTTCATCATCTGACTTTCGGACTTCGTATTGTTCTACTAGTGTCCAACGAGAGGATAAGTCTTTCGCATAGTCCTCTGCTTCCTTCTCTGTAGCAAAGACTAAAGCATTCGTATTCCAATCATCTCTACCAGTACGCATCCATGCTTTGTAACTCATTGTCATACCTTTCTTCGTTTGGTGTCTTGACTATCCTAACGCTATCAATAACTTTATGTAACTATTCTTCTTCCGATTCTACATACATTTCTTCAATTGATTCTTCTGATACATTCTTGATTCTAAACCAATCCTTCCGCTTCATCTTCGACCAGTTTAGTCCTCCTTTCGGCTTTCGTCCCTCTCCAAGATGAGTCAAGGGGAATAATACTTCCTGTTCAAGCCAATACTTCAGACCTTCTTCAAAGTTTGGTATCTTATTCTTCATCTTCTTCATCTTCTTCTTCTTCAATAATACCGTCCTCGTCAAATGTACCGATTTCGTTACCGTCCTCGTCAAACATACCAGTACCACTAGGGTCAATCACCTCGTTACCATCCTCGTCAACATCCCAAGATTCAAGCACCACGTTGCAATCATTACATTCGATGGCATAGTTCCATACTTTACCTTCCTTATCTCCATAGGTTGCAACGGTTAGGTCATGTCCTACGTGCTCTTTCGCTTTCCATAATAAATCGAATATTATCATTGGTCGTCTACTTTCACACTCCAATTCTGCATAAACTCACTTCCGAATAACTTATCGAAATCTTCTTTCAGGTAGAAGAATCCATCAGTAGCATTCGCTTCATACAGCATCTTCTCAATGTATCCTCTTGCGGGACATTCTGGCATCGCCTCTGCAACCTTGTGCATGGCATCGCAGACATCCTCGCTCACCCCTGTATCAGAATCAAGGCATCGCTCAATAAGGTATGCTGTCCAAACATTAGGGTCATTATTGTTTATTGGGCTTTTATAATCCATGTTATCCTAACGCTATCAGTAACTTTATGTATTATTGTAAAATAAATAATAAATCTTTTTACATATCCTCTGCTAATCGTACTCCAAGTCCAACTGGGAATCTAGGGATACCATCATCTGTTAACTCAAAATATTTCACCTTGAGCAAATCTCCAATGTGATTGTTGGCAACAGCGTAAGTCGCTTGTCGTTCTTCCATCGTACCCTGAGGTACAACATTGAACGACTTGCCATCTTCGTTTACGCAAGTCCAGATAACACTACCCTCAAAGCGACCAACACCAGTTGTGAATCCAGTAATCTTGTATTCGCTGTCCATAAAACTCTTCACCTTGAGAAGTTTATTAGACCGATATCCGAATCGGTATTCGCCATCCCTCTCTCGTACAATTGCACCTTCGTATCCTTCTTCAAGGAATTGGGATTGAAGTTGATATACAACATCTTCGGCATCACACTGATAGGTAATTACAGCCTTAACGCTCTTACAGGAATCTGCCGTAACGCACTTGTGGGCAAAGTCATTCAAATGCTCTTTTCGTCCTTCCCATTCATGATTTGTCTCGCCCACTATCGGTTCTTGTTCTCCAATTACCCCTGCCCTCGGAACATCATATACATGGAATTGCACATTAACTGATTCGGGTCGTAACTTCTTGACGAGTTTAGTAATCTCTTGGAAGGTCTTTCCATGAATATAAAGTTCACCGTCAAGAACCCAACCCTTTGGCAATATTTGCTCAAGTTCCTTAGCGATATGTCCGCAGTTCTCCCACTGCTTACCGCCACGACTCATCAGTTTTACGGAATCCTCTTCCCAATAAGCCAAGCATCGAACGCCATCAAGTTTCGGTTGGACATCTACAGGGTATGAAACCTTACCTTTTCTCTTGTCAAATGATGACGCAAGCATCGGAAGAAAAACTTCTTCCTTTGACCCTTCAATGGTAAGACTATACTTGCCATCAAGTTTCTTCTTATGCTTTGCTTTTGCCTCAAGAACTGCCTGTTCTTCTGGTGTTGTCTCGTTAGAGCGACCAATATTCTTTGCAACTGCTGTCTGGCGAGAGATTTGCATTTGACCTGCAATCTGTCCATATTCAGTTACAATCTCTGCTCCTTCTGTCCAAACAGTATATTGAACAGTCGCACCCGTTTTGCTCTTATGATAAAGTGTTTCTAGTTTTGTGTTCATATTTTTATCCTTCTTTTTTATCATTGCCAGTTGTCTTATCCCATTCTGACAAAAAATCTTTGCCAAACAAAAATGGGAAATCATCCTTTAGATAGAAACTGCCTTCTGTTGCTTGTGTTGAACAAATCATTCGCTCAATATATTCTCTTGATTCACACTCTGGAAGTGCCTCTATAAGATTGTTCATTGCATCGAAAGCCCTCTCACTGACCCCATTGTCGTCATCAAGGCAACGCTCAATCAAAAATGCTGTCCACACATTCGGGTCATTTGTTATATCTAGTTCTCTGTAATCAAACATAATACTATCTCCTTGTAGTCGTCATCTTAACGCTGATAACAAAATTATGCATTATTGTAAATAAAAGGGAGCGTCCAAAGAGCATTGGACACTCCCTACAAGGAGTTACAAAAAGGCTCCCACCAAAGAGCCTCTCTGCTATATGAAGATCGATTAAGACTGTCTGCCTACTTGCCTTAGGGGACTTACTGTTTCTACACTCATAGCCATCTATCATCCATTTCGTTGTACGCCTTGTCTGTCATCCTGTGTACCCAATTTAAGTAGCCATCCTTTTCCACAAGGCACTCGCAAACTTTCCAACAACCATAGTTTGGCAACTTTTGGTTGCCGTATATCTTCCAAGTTTGGACAATCGTGTCCCCTTCTGTTGGATTTTCCAACAAAGTTTCTAAATGTTCCTGTGCTCGCGATAAACTTTTGGTTTCCAAAGTTTTAGTGTTGCTTGACGTGTAATAAATTATAAATTGTTGCATGGTCCGTCCATGATGATTGCTAAGTAGAATCCCTCATGCGTTTTACATCAGCATCTTGCTCTGGGTCTTCAATAAAAGCCTCTTGTTCGGCATTCAGTGTGACACCCTTTTCTTTTGCTATTTCTAATCCGCCTTGTATTGCTTCGATAACTTCATCATCCGTAAACGTTTTATGCATGCTCTCTTCATTAGGGTCATCACCAACAACTTCAACCTCCCAATGTTGTAGAACGGTGTCGATTGCCTCCTGCTCACATTCTTCCATTGTTTCACCTTCAATGTCCATCTCAAGCACTACTGGATCTATTGTAACTTTTACTTGCATATCGTATGCTCCTTTTAATGTTGGTAGTGGAACCATCTCCACAGTCTAACTCTGTCAGTTGTTTTATGCATTATCGGAAATCAAAGTTTTGCCAATTTACATATAAGTCTTTGTTCATCTTCATCAAACATGTGTGGGGAATAGTTTTTCGCCATAACTTTAGCAACCGTTTCTAGTACTTCCTTACTTGAATCATCTAATTCATGTCCATTTTCTTCCATTTTTAGTAGCAACTTGATACCAGTTAGTACCTCTGATAGTGATATTGGGTTATTTTTCATTTCTAAACACTCCTTCTAGATACTCTATCATATATTTTGCGTAATCAAGCAAATACTCATTTCCCTCAAAAATAAAGGTCTTTTCATCGCTCTCAACCGCTTCGTCATACCTTTTCTTCAACGACGCAATGCTCTCCTCAGTGTAAGTGACTTTATTATCCATAGTTATACTCTTTATTCTGAGCCGCTTATTGGCGTATTAACTATCTTAACGCTCACGGCAAAATTATGTATTATTGTAATTATTATCTAAGTCCGACTTCGACACATGAATCAACATATGAATCAATAAATTTAATTTCCTTTTCAGTGAAACCACCTTGCCCCATGCGTGTCAGTTCATCAATAATAGGAATACCCATCTTTAAGAAAACAATCTCATTACTGTTTTGGTAGTCCAAAAAATAAGCATATGCTTTCCATATCTTCTGTGATACTCCACAATTTGAGGGTCTTATTTTTTTATTATTCATATCTCTATTGTATCAACCTTTTATGAGCAATGCAAATCACAAGACAATCTCGTAATTAATAAATCTCTTTCTACCCTAACGCCACGAGATAAAATATGTATTATTGTAATAAAAAAGACAGAACCTCCAACATTTTGTTAAAGGCTCTGCACGGGGAAGGGAGGATTTTACCTAATCGACCACTATATTACTTTTCATCTGACTAAATCTCAAAAGACATTTTTTCCATCACAAGTCGTCAACTGGTATTTCACTCCTTATTCTTTACTGTTTCTTTAAAGACCTCCAGGTTCCTTTTTGTTTTTTTGCATATTTTAAAAAGTCTGATTCTTTCATATATGGAATGAACGATAGGGTTGATTTTTCAGTCAATCTCACGATCTTAGTGTCGCGTTTCTTTGCCTCAGTATAAAATTTCTTAAATATGTAATTATTCTTTTCCCACACCCTTCTCTGATTGGTCAAGTCTTTTGGTTTTTTACTTATTTCCCCTTTTTTATTTTGTATTGGTCTTCTTTGCGGATGCCATTCTTGCCAAAAATGAGTTAAGCCCCCAGTAACACCATGTTCCACTCCAGCCAGTGCGATCAATTTGACTCCTAACTTCATTGATATATCAATAGCCATTGGGACGACACTGGAACACGGAACAGTGCTGAGTTTTTTCATATTTACAATTGCACTGCTCTCACTCCTCATGTCAAAATACCAAGAGTCATCGCCCTTGTATGCTCCATTTGGGAAGTAAGGTTTTTTTCTTTTTGCCCTGCTGAATGCATATCTACGAAGAAGTTTACAGCATCGGTAATTCATGGCATCCCTAAACCAATTCCAGTGCATCGCATCTGTATCAATTGCCATAAACACTCTATTATTAGGATTTCCCCTATGCCAAAAAGGAAACTTCATAATAGATGAATTAACTGCAAAGTTTAAAAACGGTGCATGAGCATTCGGTGTTAAAAAATTGATACTTACACCAGAACCCCAAATTACGGAAACCGGAAATTTGCCTTTATATTTTGCTATATAATTTCTAAGAGGATTCACTCTTGTTTTTCGGCATTAATTCGTCTGAATTGGAGGTTCATCTACTACAAAGTCTAAATGAGAACCCTCGTCTGTTGCAGTGTCGTGTTCTCGTGGATTCTCTAATTCATGTGCGATGTCAAGTGCCGCTTCATATGATTCTGCTTCAATCTCGATTGAATAAATAGATACATCTTCGTATGTTATTTTGTATTTAGGCACTATCTTCTTCTACACGTTCATTCATCAGAAGCCATTTGTCACGATATTACTCTCTCAATCCAAAAATCAAGCGTATCCCAAGTAATCCCAAGGTTTGCGTCCTGTTTATTGTCAACATAACTCAATACATCTTCTACTTGCTCATCTGTGAGTTCTATACCATCATCGCTTGCTCGGCATCTCACATCTTCTGCACCCCAAATAGCCACCGCAAGGACATCGTCTTCTTTGTAATTTCTTTGTAATTGTCTAATATGTTCTTTTACTGTTGTCATAATAATCTCCTTAATCTAACACTGTCGATGATTTATGCATTATTGTATCGTCTTGCTTATCGAGAGTGAGTTACTAGGAACTCTCGTGGAGCATCCTTCCACTTCCTTAGAGCCTAGTATAATAGGGAAGGGGTTAGACGGTAGAGTTTTCAACGGCAATCTTTATTAATTATATAATTAATAAATTATTTCCTTCGTTGACTGTGAAACTTTATCTTTTATTTATCACAAATTCGATACGACTTCGCTCACTTTGTCCTTTGAATCCTGAAGTCCCTCTCGATTCCACCACTTGTTTGGGTCACCGAGAATGCCCAGAATGTCCTTAATTTCCCCTCTAAGAGCATCTCTGATTTCATCTGGGTCGCTCCACTCATCGCACCACTCGCTCATCAGAATCCTCTCCAAGCCCTTCTTAGCCTTGTGTAGAAGGATTGCACCCTCCTCTAAAGGAGGCGTGTAGAGGCTGTTCTCAAGTACTACAAGAGTGTGAGCCGCTACTCGCACGTTCTCAAAATATGAGGAGTCCAAACCTGCTTCGATCTTCTTAAAGAACTCGTCGTTGAACAATTCTCCGCCGAGATAGTCCATTCCATTGTCATTCGCATTCCATCCTGTACCCCATGCACCCATAATAATTCTCCTTATTTTCTGAGGGTCATTTTATCTACTGACTATTCTAACGCTCACAGTAACTTTATGTATTATTGTCGATGACCGCCTGAGCCTTATCAATCAAGTTTTTAGTATGAATATCGTCGTATTCTTCTGGCAATCCTTTTACAAGTGCCTTTAATGCGATAAGGTTCTTATCTACCCTGTGTTGACTGCTCCAATCATCTATCGCACTCTTTGCTTCGCTCTCTGAGACGGGACGACCATCCCGATACTCAACCTTAACTCTCTGGCTATCTCCAATCCCCTCTACTATTAAATAGTATAGAGGCTCTGTATTTGACTCATAGACATCCTTACGGAATACCTGCTTAAACAATTGTTGTGTCATTGTGTGTACTCCTCGACTACTTTGGTTTGTTCAGAGGTCGCTTCTTCAACATCGCCATTGACTTTCTCACTAATATAATCTGTGTCGTAACAACCATCGCCATCTACATATAAGGGGGCTTCATTTTCATCATTGTATTTGGCTAATGCTTCATCAGCAGATTCCGCTTCATAAAATCTATACTCGCCATCATAGATGTAACTTGTGACACACACAGGTACTCTCCAGATTTTACGCTCTTTGGTTGTTGGTTCATTGTTTGCTCTCCTAGTCATATTTATTCATCCTTTCTTAAAAAATCTTCGTCGTTTTCACTTTCGTAGTCATCTCTCTAACGCTCACGGCAAAATTATGCATTATTGTAAAAGCCAAGATTAACCCTACCACATCGCACCCAACCATAACGGAGCAAAAAAATGACCCCCCTCGGGTTTCCCCGAGAGAGGGTCGTGTGTGATACAGGAATTCTTGTTACCTGTAACCTTCGGGGTCAGATCAAGTTGATTTGTACCCTAACAGTTCTATCTCTACTCTGGTTAAGAGTCTGTCTCCGTCACTTGACCGTTGACAGGATCACCACAATCCGAGATAAGCCTTAGAACCCTGACAGATTCTTATTCAGCCAATCACTGCCAGTCACCGTCGTGCCTGACAAACACATCATATCAATTTACTCGATACAATGCAATGCTTTTACTCATTTATTTTTCTTTCCGAGAGAGAAAATACCCTCACATCTTTTACACCTGTAGACTTTATGCCCACTCATGTTAGTACAGTTCATATAGTTCACATTGAAAGAACCACAGCAAATGCACTTCTTCTCATACGAATCCGGCTCTTGCTTAGGACTCTTTAGTCGCTGTTGCTTCATACTTATGTCCTTTCCATGTCTTTACCTTTTCGGGAGAACCCCAACATGCGCTTGGGGCATTACTGTAAATCCAACGCACGATGTCTGGCAGAATTCGTATACTATGCTCATCTGCACGACCGATAGTTTCAGACAAATCGTTTCTCAAAACTGCTGTTAAAAAATTACCGGGGTCAATGCCCTCCTCAATCCACCTTTCAAATGAACCGCGAAGATATTCATCAAAACTGTCTGGAAATTTAAAATCATAAATCATATTAATAAACCTTTCTTGTTACCTTAACGCTTACGGCAAAGTTATGTATTATTGTAAGCAATTCTCCTCATCATCATAAAGTTCGGTTATAAAACTAGGAATATCTTTTTCAGTAGCATCTGTGTCTACTATGTCAATCCATTCATCTATCTCATCGTGCTTTACAGCATTCACTACATCTTCGTAAAGAGCATCAACAGCCGTGGAAATCATGTCCTTCCTATCAGCAGGGACACAATACCCAGGATGACTCAACCGAATACGAACGAATTTCTTTGTGTTACTTTCCATTGTATTACCTTTCATGTTGTGTAATTCCACAAAGATTATGCATTTCTAATAGCCAATCTTGGAATCAAATTCTTCGTGCAAGTGCATATATGCAATGAGAGAGTGTACTCTATCAAACCCCTCTTTGTGAGTATCCACAATCTCCCATTTCCCGCCAAGATTTTCTTCGTATCTATTCCTAGAAAATTCATCAAGGTCAGCCTGCTCCGCTGGTATTGTTCCGGGGTAATGACCAAAGACGAGAGTGTGAACTTTTGACTTATCAAAAGTTTCCCACCAGTCAGCAAAATCTTGCACAGTTTCAAAGGGAGAATACCAAATAAAGTCACGATAACCATATTCTTCTTCTACCCAAATTGCTATACCATTATTCACATCGCTCATATTCTAACTCTATCAGTAACTTTATGTATTATTGTAATTCTACAAAAGTTCTACCTCTAGCACTGTGGTCCTTCATCGTGGTAACCAATCTTGTCTCGATTGCTAATTACCTTGTACTCTGGCACAAGTTCTTCCAATTCCTCCGGACTGTGATGGTCGTAGGCATCCCTGTAGTTTGCCTCCTCGACCTTCGCTTGTTCTTCTGCTGCTTCCCTTGAGCCGAAGGTCATGATTTTATCACCTTCATCTCCGGTTCTCATAACAGTCCAACCTGCCATATCACTAAATAAAATCATCCAGTATTCAGCGATTTTTGCATCGTTAGGTATATCTCTGTGAAATTTACTTTGCCTCATCATCCACTCCAATAGGGTTCAATTCTAACTGTTCCTCATGTATATTCATCTCCGTATCGTCAGCGAACCTAACCCTCACCACCGGCATAGATAAAATTGATTCAATTACTACACCAGATCTATTTGTCTCTATGTGTCTTACTAAGTCTCCGTATCTCATTAATTAATAAACCTTTCTTGTTACCTTAACGCTCACAATAAAATTATGTATTATTGTAATTCTACAAAAGTTCTACCTCAAATTCTTCTTGGACTTCTGGATTAGTTACCCTGCCTCTCTCAAGAAATTCGTAATCCTTCTTTTTCAAATGTAATCCAAGACTCCTGATAGGTTTATCTTCAAGTAATTTAATAAATACTTTTAATGGAATATCAACAGTGTACGGATCGAGTCCGTCACCTCTTCTCACTGTCACCATCGGGTTGTTGAACTCTAAATCACTATGTAACATTGCGGTATCCTAGCCTCCTTAAGTAGCGAGAAATAACATCTCGAGTGTCGTGCCAACCATCTTCTGCGTAAACCTCTAACCACGACAATATTTTACCATGCTCATCTGAAGGGAAGACAAGAACCTCCCAATTATCTTCCGATTCTATAAATCCTCTTGACGCAACAACATAGTCCGTCACTGCTTCCTCTCTATATCCTCCAAATTCACAACCACTTTGATAAGAAACTGATTCTGACACCTGATATAAATCTTGAGTTAAGGGTTTGTTCTTGGATTCATACTTTTCTATAAAAACTGCATTCATAGCCTTAATCTCCCCTCTTTTCAACAAATTCTCTATGTTTGTCTATGTGCATATGAACTTTCACATCACACGAAGAGTTATTTATCTTGTCTGCTAAATCTTTCTTGGCTTGCTCTAAAAATAAATCGTGCATCCTCTTGTTCAAAGTAACTACATGAAAATCATTTCTATAAGTACCATTACTCATTATTTGAAGAATAGCAATAGCATCTTCCATTGCTTTCTCGTTATCTACCGTAAACATTTTTTTTATACTAAACGTATGTTCAGTGTCTCCTATTCAGTGGAAGCAACTTCATTCGTTACTCCTGTTTCGTTAAATTCGATACGAGATAAAAAATTCCAACGAGGCTGTAATTGCTTATACAGTCCTAGTTGCTTCTCATCTTCTATCTCAATAAAAATCAGTGTACCATCATCTTGTAATTCCATTTTTGGGAAGTTACTCTCTGGTATTAAAAATTCCTCATCGTCATCACCTGTTTCTATTACAGAATAGTCCATAATGCAACACATTGATTCTTCGCATCTGTCTTGGTTGTCTTTTGATATTTCTGGCAAGTTAGTTTGGCATTTTGACATCCAATCGTTCTCCCAACAATCTCCTGCCATTATATCATCTGTTGCGTATAGATTGACTACCTTGTCTTCCTCGCATACCGCCTTAAAATAATAACCACAATACGCTCCACCGCCCTCGTAGCCATACATAAAGCCAAGCATATTGTCTTCCTCAAATGTCCAACAAACTGCAAGTCTTAATCCACGACCATTCGGATTATAAAAAATTGCCTGATTATATTTTCTATCTGCCATTATTTTTCTCCGTTAGCATCTGCAAATAGCAATCGCTCTGTATGAATAAAACCAAAACTACTTACAAACTTTGCTTCTTTTGCAGTTATAAAATAACCGCCACCATGAAAATTGTCTGGTCGCAATTTACTACAAGTCTCTGCCCAAGAGAAGTACAAACAATCTTCTGGTCTGTTCTCTTTGAGAAATGCGTGCATAAAATCTGCCACAAATTCTGGGTTAGCGTATTCTTCTCCGTAAATCCATAGAGCAGTATCGTTATCTTCTAATTCCCATTCAAAAGTTGAAGTGTAATCATCTTCATCAAAATTGTCATCCTCTCTTGAACATGCCACTAACTCTCTATCAAACTTTTCAATGTTATTGTCAATCCATGTTTTTTCATCTGGAGTGATATTTTCAATAATTGTACTTAATTGTAAATAGTTATTAGCCATATCTTAACGCTCACAATAAAATTATGTATTATTGTAATTAATAAATCTTTTCTTACCTTAATAATTCTCTCTTGCTCCGTTAAGAACAAGAAAGAAAGTTACCCCACCATACCATACCTTGCCTAATCTTGCCCCACCACACCCGAACTTAACGAACCAAGCCACAATAATTCTCTCTTGCTCCGTTAAGAACAAGAAAGAAAGTTACCCTACCATACCAAGACCCGTCAGAACAAACCACACCCTACCCCACCGTGCCAAGCCCATGCCAAAAAAGTCTCCCTTGCTCCGTTAAGAGCAAGAAAGAAAGTATTTTACCTTAGCACGCCGCACCTTATCCCGCCAAGCCTGACCTTGCCTATCCTCGACTGACCTTAAGAAATCTCCCTTGCCTCGTTAGAGACAAGAAAGAGAATATCTTACCATACCATACCGGACCGGACCCCGCCCCGCCTGATCCAAACGAACCTTACCTCGCCACAAAAAATCTCTCTTGCTCCGTTAAGAACAAGAAAGAAAAGTTAACCCTAACGTACCGTTCCCTGCCTTACCTAAGCCCACCGAACCTCACCCGAGGGTAACGCACCTGACCATGACAAAGTTTATCTGGTTTTAATTTTCTATCTTGACTCGCAGTTTTTGCAAGTTTTTATACATAGTAGCCAGTACAGATAGTACTTCTTTTTTTTCTTCGTGAGGCAATGTGTTGGTCTGTAAGTGCAGTAAGATTTTATTAAGTGCCGTGTTGCATTCCATCAGTTCAATTTCTGTTAGAGTTATTTCTGGTTCGGGTTGGGTTGTTTGTTCAGCCATGTTTTGTAAATCCTTTCTGGATTATAAAAAGGAGAGAGTCACCCTTGCGAGCAACCCTCCCCGAGTGGGTCTGTTAAGCCGTTAACATCGCATATGCGATGTCATGTGCATTATTTGTCTTTGTGTAGTTCGCACCAAACCGATTACTTGATTCTCGTTTGAGGCGGTTACTCAGTGAACCATGCACTGAACTTTCGTGCTGTTGCCAGTTCGTAACCGAATTCAATGCAAGCCAAAGATTCTTACTCGTAGAGAGAGAATCTGACTCTTCATTGAGAGTTCGTAGCCACTCTTGACGAATTCGATGCACCTTTGCATATCGACGGTCATACTGAACAATACCATCCTCATCTTTTGGTTGCTCTGGATACGGCATAATGGCATCATAAAAACTGCTTACGCCAATTGCATCCAATGTCATATTTGACATTGCGTGCATCTCAGCATCGAATTGGTCAAATGTTGCAAGAACGACGCCAAGACTCTTTTGAGCATGAACAAGTCGTTCACTGGCGTTTCGACTGTGACGAATGGCAACACATCGTGGACTGCTCTTCATTTCACGATTAGCAAGGTTTAATGTATTGTTACACACAACTCGATGCAAATGTGCACCCGCAAGAAACTTACGACGACCTGTGTTATTGTTGCTGAAAGAGATAAACGGGTTGCTTACATCTTCACCTGCACGAAAATCTCTATCAATTTCGCAATCAATCCAAAAGTCTTGATGTCCATTAAGAGTCCCGCAGGAGACGACTCGACCAATGCCTGGATTTACTACAATCTGATCAACGATGTCAGCAATCTCTTCCGGCTGAATCGGGCAGTAGTCTGAACCAAGATTCCCTGCGATAGGTTCTTGAGTGTCACTGCGAGATAGATAGAATGAATCTGGAATCTCAACTCCATTAACATCCATAGATGCAAACTTCTCAAGAAAATACGGAGCAACTTCTAATTGTGCCGTTCTCCCTGACTTTTCTTCAGTAAAGACCTCTGCCTTACCATGCCATGCTTGCTCATCCTTTACGAGGATTTTGTCTGATTCTAAAATTCCATGTGCCATTTATAATCTCCTTAAAATTGATTTGTTGGTCACCTTGTTACTTCAACTATCCTAACGCTCACAGTAAAATTATGTATTATTGTAAGTCTGAAAAATAGATATTTTATCTATTCTATCTTTTTAGGACAGTTTATGCAACTACTAAATATCAATTTCTTCACTTTCTTCATCAATAGGGTTTGTTTCCATGCTCAAATTCTCAGGAAGCATAGATTCACTACATGGCTTGGGAAGTAGTTTTTCCTTCTTTGAGCCACGAATATAAGCCTGTGTCATCACTGAACTTATGTTCAATTGAGAAGTAATAGCCTGTCGTTCTTCTGGAGACAAATCTGGTAACTGAGCCGTATCTGAGCCGACATCGCAAGTTTTACGAATAGACCGAATTGCTTGCTGATTACGCTTCTTCATTTCCTCTGAAACCTCTTGTGTAAGTAAAATTCGCAATCCATCTTTACAATTCTTTACGAATACTCTTGTTCCAAGAATATCTGGAAGATGTTGCTCGATAAAACCACGCATCTGCATTCGAGCCAAGTTGAATTCTTTGTAATCGTCTCTTGACACATTGTATGCAGACTCGATCTGCTCTGGCGAGACTATTGACCCAAAAGTTAATTCTCTTGGGTCAATAGGATGAACTCTTGTATTGGTATTATTTGATGGAAACATATTTATACTACCTCGAAACGACCGAACTCAGGGCGATAATCTCCAAGTCCAATGATGTAACCTGCTGTTTCCATCGCTTGGTCAAGGTCACGCTCATCAATTTGGTCTGGCATATATGCCACTTCAAATGTTAACTTCCAATCTGGGAAAATTGGACGAGTACGAAGAAGTTTGCTTGTCTGAACCTTTACCATTCGTTGGTCACGGTGTTTGGGGTCTGTCCGTAATTCTTCAACAGTACGCTCCTGTCCAGTGTGTTGAATTACAGGACTGTCAGAAATAAACAGCCCTGCTGTGAATTGCTTGCCAAGACGAGATTTCTTTGCCGAGTTAACCAGTGTAGCCTTTAGTAAGTTTGAGGGAATACAAGGAATGCCATCGTCATTCACATATAAACCGCCCATCCACTCAAGGTCTGCCAACTCATTGAGGTCATCATCTGTTTTCTTTCGCTTGCTAGTGATTTTTTTCATCTCTTTAACAATCGGGTTAAATGGATTCGCTAATTGTCCATTGTGACACATTAACGGCGACACACCCTTAATGGTGTACTTCTTTTTTGCTAAACCTATAGGCATAATTGCCTCCTAAATAAAACTTACCTAAACACCCGTTGAACAACCTTTATCCAACTCTTATATCTTGACGCTCACAATAAAATTATGTATTATTGTAATTAATAAATCTTTTTACCTAACTGCTCCAAAACGCAGGAAGTCCCCATTTAATGACAATTTAATACCATACATTCTTTGAGATACTAATGTCCTTACTCTTGATAGGTTAGATTTCTTCTTGCAAAATAAAATCAACTCATCTATTTCTACCGCTATACGCTCTGACAGTTCTCTAACTGACATCTCGCTAATTCTACCTGCCCTATTCGCAACATGTTTTGCAAGGAATCTTGCCATTTTCTCCTCTGTACTCCTAAATTGAACAACAGGAGATACAAAGCACTTGGGCTTAGAGAGATGAGGACTATTATTTTTGTCTATAATGCCATCCATTATACTACCTCCTGAATCTCGTAACTGTCTTCGTGACCCAATGCTTCCATTATTTCTTCAGTCCCATGTCTCACTATGTCAGCAACTCTTTCCATTAACTTTGCATAAACTTCTGACCTTTCATATTTTAAACAATCAAGTTCGTCTGCATATTTAGAATCTATAGTAAAAGCCAAGGAGAACATATGATTATGCGTTGCCCCCTCTCTATAACTCATTTTTTTACATACTTCGCAATACTTAGGCATCTTCATCCTCCTCGTCCTCTGGGTCATAATTGAAAATAGGGTCATACTTATCGCCTAAATCACAAGCAAAATCAGCATCAGCCGCCCTCTCAGAGCATACCTCAGCAAATGATTGAATGATTCCTATTAATTCGTCGCGAGTATACTTGCTTGTTTTTTGTCGTATTAGTTCGTCCATGTCTTAGTCCTTTTATAAGATTATGTATTTTACATATCGTCCGTTATTATTGCTTTTCACTTTACTACCGTTAAGTAATATTACTTAACCAACTTTGTATATCCTAACCACATTCACCACCTTAACTATTGTTCTAACTCGATAAGGTGTTGAACGGCATTGTGAGGTTTCTCTGTTAAAAAATAACCCATTCTATTAACGAAATGACATCCTTCTATAATGAACATATTTCCATCTTCTTCAATTAAAGTCCATATATAGTTAGAATCTTGTTTGCTTAAAAAAGTACTAGATTCCCCATATGTCTCAAACAGTGTGTCGTTTCCGTCTTCGTCTGTCCAGCCACCTGAGGGAATCCCATCTGGGACTTCAGTGGGCTGATATTTTGCTATCCACTCACTTTCTGACATTTCTATTATTGTATTATTCATATTTTAACGCTCACAGCGAATTTGTGTATTATTGTAATTACGCTATATGGGAGAAAATAGTAAAGCATTCATTAATTGCCTATTTAATTCCACTTCCTTATTTTTGCCGATTTTTGGTTCTGAACCTAAAATTGCCCTAACAACATCCTCATTTTGCCTATCTTCACGGCGAATCCACATTGGCATGGTGCAGGCGGGGTATCCCGCCACACAACCATCCAATATGTTTGCCATTGCAAAGACATAGCCTTCTTTCATGAGATGAACTGAGTTTTTCTCAAATCCGTTCAACTTACAGTTCCTCTAATTCAAGACCACTCTTAAACCGATCAAGGGTCATGGGATACATAAATGCAGGAGTTCCTTTTCCGACCCATGCTCCAACGGTATTGAATTGCAGATACTCGTCTGCCTCGTCTTCTTCCATTCCATCTCTGTCCATAAGAATTTTGATACATTTTTCATAATCATATACCACAATTCTAGGCTCATTGATTCTTTGAAAGAAACCAATAAAGGCATCCTCTAAGCCATCTGCCAACAGTGTGTCATCCATTGTTCAGCAAGGCTTGTAACCTTCTCCTGCACCACCGTAAGGATAACCCATTGAGTCCCATACGTCCATTTGACGAGTCATTGACATACCACTACCGATGAGTTTTACCTGCTGGTCTGGAGGTCTACCTGCGTTAAACATCGCAAGCCTAACTTGAGGTGGAAGAGGAGACGCATCTGAATCGATTCGTCTCATGTCCCGTTGCAATATAGTAAGATACTCTTCTGATGAGTTCGACCTTCGATGGTCAACATTCCTCTTAGTAGAGTATTCTTCACTACATTCTTTGTAACTTTCACTGAAGCCGTGCATAAAATCACTAAACCAACCCATAATAAAATCTCCTATATTAAGTGTGAATGTCTACGAACAACATCACTGTGTCTGGGGTTAATTCCTTGCCATAACTATTTTGGCGAAGGTCGAAACATCTGTAATTATAAGGAGTGTCCATATAATTTGCAAATGGTTTTATTGTGGAATTATTAAATAATTCAAATCCTTTTACTGTCTGACGACGAATAAGCCCATCTTGGTCAAACGCTTTATCATCATTTGTTATTGTAATGTTTGCATATGCATTAGCAAGAGCCTTTGGTATTTCATTATTAATTGCTTCTACAGTCTCTTCATAAGACATATCTGCAATTTTCTTACGCTTCTCTGCTTCTTCAGAATTCTGTAACACTATACTTACATTATTAGTTCCTCGCAGTCCCATATCCAGTGCAACACAGTGAATGGCAAATTTTAATCCCCATTCCCATCGCTCAGACTTATCTGGAATACTCTTTTTAATACTCTCTGCAAAGCCATCTCGACCTCGATAGTCGTCTTTTGGTACTGAATTTATCACAGTTCCGTCCTGTAAAAGAACAGCCATTGGTTTATAGAAATTATTTTCATCAAGTTGGCTGTTAAACGCATGTTCAAAATTACACTCCGCTGTTGAGGTAATATCGTCCAAATCAATGTCGTCTATTAAAAATACAAATGTTCCGTGCATAGTATAATCCTATAATTTGTTAGCAACGGCTTCAACAGCCGTTTCTATCCCTTCTACATATGCTGGAGACTCAATATCTATTCCAGCACAAGCATGAGCCAATACTAATGACTCAATAGCATTTACATAAAAATTATACTCATCTAAACTCTCTTGTGATATAAAATCCATTGGAGATTGCTCAAAAGACTCATCGCTCTCACTACTTGAAAGGCGAGATTTCACACTTCCACTATTTCCGTCGTCAGAAAGGGTGATTTTAAAGCCATAACAGGGTAATTGTATAATCCTCATACTCTAACGCTCACAATAAAATTATGTATTATTGTAATTAATAAATAAAAAACAGAGCAATTACCGTAGTAACTACTCTGCTTCAAAAAACCCTCATCCGTTACCGAATGGGAATAACCTAATTCTTACTTATTCCAGGGAAGCCCTGATTTTAGCCAGTTCCAGAGTGGTGCTCCGAGCAGTGTTCCTGCTACAAATACTACTACGAGACCAAAGACTGTCCCAAAGAATCCTTCTATTGTTGCTAATAATTCCATTATCCTATCTCCTGTTAATCTACTTTAGCGTGATGAACGTGAAATTCACTAGAACTTCCTTCGTTAATCTTTTCTACCGATTCAGTAACATTTCCTTCTTGCTTAAGTTCAACACTCGCTGAGAGTTTACTTACATCAATCTTTGAGGATGCGACCACAATATGTCCAAGGTTAGATAGAATATTGCGAGCCTCTATATCTCCCTCTTTTGCACGCTGAGAGATAATTACAACTGCCCAAGCCGTTGCTTTTACGAGACCTTGATTTGAGACTCCAAACCCACCGGACTGAGTTACCCATCCCTCGTCGTTAATGTTTTTTGAATACCCCCCTGCTGCCGTAATGTTCATGCCTGAAAACTTATTTAAGTATTCGGTTGTGCTATTAGCATCTGTAATGTTAATGTGAGTTCTATTTCGTGGTGTTCTTGCCATTGTTATCTCCTATGGATTATGATTTTTACCAAAGCGGTAATCTACTATAGGAGATTTGTAAATGAAATGCAGGGTTTTTGGGGAATAAAATAAAAAAAGGCATCACAACAACACCTTTTTTTATTAACAGGAATTCTTTAAGAATTAAATTTTGTTCAGCAAATCCTCTGCACGCATCCCACTGCGAGAGAAACTTCTTTCATTGCCACGCAATGTCTGCATTCTTGTCCAATCAATGTTTGACTGGAGGCGGTCGCTCAGCCCATAAAGATGAGGGTATTCTTTTCTATTCTCAATACCATCATCAGTGGCACAGCATTCTTTTACAAGTCCAATTATTTCATGAGCCATCGATTGATTCATGACCAATTGAATGTTTTTGTTAAGTAACGAATTTTGATGAAATACATTAAAGATTGGTCTTTCCATTGTATCTTGCATTTCAGATCTCCTTTTGTGCCGGCTTAAAATCCTTCCACCGACACGTAATATTATTGCAGCCAAGTCCGTCTGGCACTTTTAAAAACTATTGAGACTTACGCAGTCTCTACAACAAAATAATAATCTGATAGTTTCTCTTCTCTTTTGAAATTATGTTAAAAATAATTATTTTATTACGATTTCTATTATTAAATTATAGAATAAATTGTGATAGAAAGCAATGTTTTTATTAAAACTTGCTCAAATATGCCTATTATTCTACATATTTTATACTTTTTACCCTACCAACGTACTGATTTTCCCCACTTAGAACAAGATAAATAAAGACTTCTGTAGTTTGAGTGGAATCTCCAAACTCGTCTTTCTCATCACTTTTTTTCCAAGTCTTATGCTCAGAATATCTGTGCCATTCTTCCGGGAAGTCAGGAAAGGTGTGTTCTGTTGAATTGGGCTTACACCTTTCGCATGGGTACTCTCTATTGTCTATGCAACAAAGATGAGCACCTAAGCAATAGTGAACCAAATCAAACTTCTTTCTATCTGAGATGTCAAAGTCTCTACTTCTCGTAAGTCCACAATACATCTCAAACGGCATGATCTGATATGAATTTCCATCCATGTCTTTCCAAAGATTTTCTTCCGACCAGAAATCAACCACATGTCCATTTTCGTCGTGGAACTTTCTTACCTCAAATTCTATTTTTACATTACTCAGAATTTTCTTCTCCAGCAATTCCAAAATTACCAGACTCAATGCAACCAAGCAATCTATTACGAACTTCTTCTTGCTCTTCTTCTGTCATAGGCTCTGCCATCACCTGATACAATTTTACATATGCCTGAGCAAGTCTTTCTGCGCTTCCGAAATCAACACCAAACTCATTATGAAGCCTATAAAACAGGACTGATGCATATTGTGCATCCTTCTCTGTCATTATACAGTCAAACGTAGAGAATCCTGTCTTTCCCTGAAATCCCCACAATTCAATAGTCTCACCATCTCGTTCCTTGCTGTCTACGAGACGAACTTCGATTTCGTGTTCTTTCATGTAATCAAGGACTGTTTGCTTAGTCATTGATAATGTTGTGTTTTCTCTCATATCCTAACGCTCACAGCAAAATTATGTATTATTGTAATTAATAAATTATTTTACAGGAAGACAAACATAACACTCCCGACAGGACTCGAACCTGTGACCTACGGTTTAGAAGACCGTTGCTCTGTCCGGCTGAGCTACGGGAGCTTAAAGTGACTCCAGGGAGAATCGAACTCCCGTTCCCAGGATGAGAACCTGATGTCCTAGCCGCTAGACGATGGAGCCTGCTATCTTATCCTTGATCCGTTACCCTTCTTGCTAGTTCTTGCTGGAGCATTGCCTTTTTTTCTTTTTCTACTTCTTGGTCCACCGGTGCATTTCATTCCCGGAAGTCTTATGTCGTTCTTTTTAGCCATCTATATTTTTCCTTTACGATGTAGCAACTACTGATGCTACTCGCTGCTTCATTCCCTCAAGTATCCTCTGACACTCCGGACACGTGGGTTTCACTACTGAACGCAATTTTCTCCACCCATATCCTTGTGCGAGAACCTTCAACCCGCACACTGTTTCTTCTTCTCTATCTTTTTCAGAAACATGAATTACAAACTTCTTTTTGTAATCCCAAGATATACCGTTTATTGATTCCGCCTTTTTATACAAAATAATACTTTTATTGTCCATACTATTACCTTATCTATTTTGTGAATTAATTGCAGAGAAAATCAAAGATATTTTACGAAGTTTTTTCTTCGCTCTTGTTTTTATCCTCGTCCTCGTCTTCGTCTTTTGTTTTTTCGTAATCGCAAGATGCGATTACATCTTTATTATCGAAACAATTATCGCAACACCTGTTGGCTTCTCTTAGCCACCGTTCCATATCCATATTTATATCCATCCGTGGGTTATTATCTTTCACAAATTATTTATCGTCTAAACATCCGTGTTCAGTGTACCATAGTTTTTACTTCAGTGTGACATCATTGTAATCTGCGATAATCTCATTCTCACCTCGACCAGAAAAGTATGATCTGATTTTTTCCTTGGCGACCTTTCCCTCGACGACAACTGGAGTAACACCGTCTCTCACGAAACGATTTGCAAAGAACTCTGCCGTCTCTCGAGCAATAGACCAGGAGTAGCCATCAATATTTGAAGTTCCATCCTCAAATTCTAACGCGCCTCTATAGATAGTCACTTCATCAGGGAGATTATCTAAGAATTCTCTTTCTTCATCATCCATCATCCTACGAGCATATTCAACATCTACATTGATAACCAAATTCTCATATTGTGACTTCCACTGCCAAATATTTTCGCTATCCACGATGAGATTTCTCAAAATATCCCAATATTCATCAGTTCGGAACGAGAGGTTGGGAGCAATATTCTCACAGAAAGCATCAATTCGATGCGGTCTCTCGTACATCCACAAAAGTTGAGAATAATTCTTCTCTTCAATGTATTCCTTAATGCATTCCTTTTTGTGCCTGTAGATATCGTTGCACATAGCATTTAAATCTGGGCTATAAAAAATCTGAAACACCAAAGGATGCTTAAGAGATAGAGACTCAAGTCCTTGCTCAAAGTTAACATACGGCTGTAGGTCTTTGTGTAATTCTTCTTTTCTCATCATCAATTCATTAAAGTTTATAGGTTTCATTTATTAATCCTTATACCAATATCCGTACACGCATCGTCCTGCATCTCGAGAACAATCGTATGTATCGTTAATAACCCCATCAATTAATACAACATAATGCTTGCTAACACGACAAATAATTCTGCCACCTGGAAGTTCGTCTGGGTTAAGATGCACTGTGCATCCAGTTCCAATTCCCATCGTTGCTTTCCACTTCCACCCAAGATCAGCAAGAATCTTCTTCATTGTATTTACATAGATACCGGTTCTTGGGTGAGATATTTTCTTCTTACGCTTACCTGTGCGTTCTTTTTTAGCATACTTAATAACCATATCATACACTTCTTGATACGGCATTTCGCAAGCGATGGCAATTGCTCTTGTTCCGCAATCTCCTGTCTTGCCTTTATACCCCGCTTCCTTTCGTCCGCCATCATTGAAAATTGTTTTTACTATGCTCACACTCTAACCCTATCAGTAACTTTATGTATTATTGTAATTAATAAATTATTTTCCCCGCCAGATTTAACCATACCGTACCGCACCAGACCCTTCCATTACCGACTCAGCCTCAGCGAACCAAATCTTACCTTAAAAAAAGACAGGGAGAACAGTGGAGAGTTTCCGTCTGCCCTCCCTGCTTTCGGGGGTTCATTAACTAACTAAGAGAATTTCACCAAATTCGATATCACCTCGCCCCATCACATCTAGGTCTTTACTTTCCCAGTCGTTAGGATTAGGGCTGTCTACCTTGATTCCGTGTTCCTTCTCGATATCTTCAGCATTCATATCTATAGCATGAGGAGTCAACTTGCTCCTAATATCAGATTCTGTCCAGTCGTCAGGGACATCAAGGGTTACAATTTTTGACGAAATACTCGTCTCTGTGATTTCAACATTAAACTTCTTCATCTTAATATCTTGCATAATTTTTTTCTCCTATGAATAATATATGCTTGGTTAATCTCTCATCTGGTACTTACCTGTAAACTCTTCTGGTTTACCTGTAATAACAAGACGATGAGTGGTCTCATCTGGGTCATCTACCAAGTGAACCTCGACATCAATTTCTGGAAAGAATCCATTGTCGTTCGTATCGTCAATTTCACCATTGATAATGTTAAAGTGTGAAAGCATCTCGGTTTGAATCTCTGAGATGAGTTCTCCCAACTGTTTCTTATACTGCTCTGGGACATCGTTCCAGGTTTTTACAGTTGTGTTTATATCTACACTCATTGTATTTCCTTTAGTCTTTCCATTCTTCTACGCTTCCCGCAGGAACAGTAAACACTTGTGTAACTGGTTCTACCTTGATAGTCTCTTTAGTGGTAGTTTTTGTCGCAGGAGCCTTTGACTGCTCACCTTTGCGAACATAGATGCCTCTACCTGCTCGGATCAGGACACCCTTCTTAAGAAGCATCCCAAGTGTTTGATTAATCATTAGTGAGAAACTTTTAGCAGTAGATGAGTAACCAGTTTTTGCAATTCCCTCTTTAATTTCAGAGATACTACACTTCTTACCTTTACGCATTGACTTTTGCACTGCATCAGCAAGGCTGATCTTCTTAGCCTTAGTCTTTACCTTACTCTTGACCTTGACCTTAGTCTTAACCTTAGCCTTTGGCTTACTTGTAGTCGCTTTGACTTTAGCCTTTGGCTTACTTGTAGTCGCTTTGACTTTAGCCTTTGGCTTACTAGAAGTTGATATTACACTAACTTCCTTAATCATTCCCTGAACTTCTTTCAACTGTCGCTGAAGGTCTGACTCGTGGACACGAAGGGTTTTGATTTGCTTCGAAATCTCTGCCCGTACTTGTGCGATTGTAAGTGTTCGCTTCACTTTTGTTTTGGTTCTAGCCATTAGATTTTTATTCCTTTCGTTGAACCTTTAAAAACTACTTCATCACCCACCTTGAGTGAACTTGCGTAATATATAGATATATTAATTCCCATGCAACCATAAATATACATTATTTTTAGAAAACTTAGCATACCCTCTTTAAAGGGTACGCCAAGTCGGTTTTCCTAATTAATAAACCTTAATCATTTCCTCTAATGTTATTGAATTGAGTTGAGGCATACTTTTTATTATAGCCACCGTCAATAACTCCACTGTAGCCACCGCCTTGCATCCCAACACGCATTGCCTGACCTTCTGCATACTGTCGTCTTGCTAGTGAGCGAATGCCCTTCGCTGAATCTGTCAAGAGGTTCAGCATGTCGTACTCTGTACTAACATCACGCTCTGTGAGCATTCCCATTGACAGGTCGTGGTGGTCACCGTTAATTAAGCGACTATCTTTTAGTCCATTAAGAACTGCGACAGGATGATAGTCTAAGTCTTGAGTAGGCATATTTGCTAATGCTCCTGAACAATAACTTGCAAAATCTCCTGCAACATCAACCGTTTCACGAATGTCTTGAAAGAATCGGTCTGGATTCGTTGTTTGATTCCACATCGCACGACCCGCTTTGAAGTCTTGACGAAGCATACCATTCTTACAAATCACACGATATAGACCAAGACACAACTCTGTATTCGCAAATCCGTAAGGACTGTGAATTAAAGATAGCATTGGGTACATCTTTACATGAGCAGAATCACCTAGTACAGGTTGCCCAAAGATAAAACGAAATGCATCAGTACGAGCGTTCTTGTGTCCTAAGTGTTGAACTCCGATTAGAGAATCCTCATATTGGGCATTCAATCGCTCCGCAACACCACGAATAAGATGCGTTTCACTAACATCTGTATTCCAACTACTTGGGCAAAATGATTCAATCCTACGAGTTGAGCCGTCACTACTGCGAGTATCGGTTCGGGCAATAATACCTGTTTCAAGGTGGTCTACTGCCGATGTAAAATCGTTACATAGTTTCTCTTGCCAATTAGGGAAGTTTCGCTGAAAGAACTCTCGGCTCGTTTTCATTAACTTGCAAGCACTACGAAGTGCATTACTTGTTACTTCAAGTTCTTCGCCTTCTAATTCCATAGTAAACATTCCACGCTTTACTTCACCACCCAACTCGGGCTTATTGAAGTGAAATTTTGCCTCTCTACCTTGAGGCATATAAAAATCTTCTCTGTCATTCGCACGACTGTCAAGATTTTTCATCAATCCGTCCACTGTGACCATATTGTCTAGTGGCATATCCATTTGTACAGTATTCATCTTGGGGTTCTCCTATTCTAAAGAAAAGTGACTGTATTCTACTAACCTAACGCTGTAAACGAAATTATGCATTATTGTAATGCACTATTGTCTTGTCTAATTCCCTCTCACCCAATAAAGAGAGAGAGGGAGATAATTATGTCATATCGATAATATCATCCACAGATTGAGTGTCTAGTGGATTTTCTAACTTCTCAATGATTGTCTCATCAAGGATTTCATATCCGCACCGTACATTAATAAGAGGAGAATTTGGACGGTATCCTACAACCTCATCTTTAATGTCCTTGAGCATAATTGCACACTCTTTAAGATTAAGGGTTGACTGGTCTACCTTACTACCGTCCTTAGTATCCTCGAGTATCTTCCTAATCTCACTCTTAGCATAAGGGGTTGCCAAGCCATAGAGTTTAAGACATGCTGATTCCCAATCGGGCTTTGCCTTGATTACTGAATCTTCTCTTTCGCACCCCATATCTAATGAGCCAACCATTTTGATAAAAGCCGTAAAAGCAAACTTCTCATTTGCAGTAATCGCTGTTCTTGCTTCCGCAATTATTCTCTTGTCATCTTTCGATGAGGTTATTGCTCCGTTCACTATCAGAGGCGTTAATTTTTTAACTTGCTCTGCCGATAAAATCTGTGACTGTTGCATTGAATTTTTATCCTTTCCAGATATGTTTAATGCTTTTCACTTTACTACCGTTAAGTAACATTACTTAACCAACTTTGTATATCCTAACGCTGTCAACTAAATTATGCATTATTGTAATGCACTATTTTATTATTTTTTTCTTATCTAATTAATAAATAAATTTACCGAACCGCACCTCGCCCAACCTAACCAAATCGAACCTAATCATATCTTACCACGACTTACCGAACCGCACCATATCTCTCCCAACCAAGCCCGACCCAATATCAGCGGATATAATAAAGCCCCCACTCTACCATAGTAGTAGAGCAGGGGATTCTCAAGGGCATTCTTACATCGCAAAGTCGTTGTCAAATTCAATCTCTGCTGAATCTTCCTGTCCACTTTTGCGACCTTCACTTATACATACAACTCCCTCTGGTGTGTGTTCAAATCGTGCGGAGATACCGCTTTCGCCCCAACGATTTTTAGTTACCGTAACACCGAACTGACCCGGCAAAAACATATGTCGTACCGTAAACACTTGGTCTACAAGGTGTTCAACGCTTCTTGAACCTGCGACTTCACCCGCTTTATTCAACTGTCCAATGAAACATACATGAATATCTAACTCCATAGCCACTTGCTTATAGAAGGCAATACAGCGTTCAATGCCTGATTTACTCTTTGCCTCTGCAAGCATTTGCACAGAGTCCACAATTACCAAATCAGGAGTAATTTCCTGTGCCTTTATAAAATCTACTTGGTCTTGCATATGAACCAAATCGCCACATAAGAATCGTGATTCTGGTGCAATCGTGTTCTTATTTAACTGCTTGAATTGTGCAAGTGCAAACTCATTTTGAAAGTACAATGCAGTAAAGCCATTGTCATTTATAGGATGAGTCATATGACCACAAATGCTTGTCATTAAACGAGTTTTGCCTACGCCCGGACTTCCTGCAACCAAACTAACTTGTCCTCTTGGCATACCCCACGCATCATAATCGGTAGAGTATCCATATAACTCGTCAATCTGTCGCAACCCACTTGTAACCCTACGAACAGGGTCGGCTTCAATATCATCAAAGCATACTACCTCGCCCTTACCCACAATGTCATCTACAACCGTCTGCTCTCCCTTTGAAACCGAATACTTGCTTCGGGATACTCTGATGAGAGCAATCATCTTGCGTAGTGCCTCTGAGTCGAATTGGCAACCTTCTCCACCAAACTGATGACGCATATGGGCATCTTCTATAATAGTGGGATTTTCGTGAGCGATTGATTGTAGAATCTGTTGCTCATTCCAACCGAACATTTGCACAAAAAATTCAATTTTCTTTGTCGTTGTCATTGAAGCCACTGACGGCTCAATTTGTTTTACTTTTCTGCCTCTAGCCATTTTATTATTTCCTTGAGATTATTTAATAAATGTTTTCCGAACTACGATACCCTAACGCTGAGAGCGAAATTATGTATTATTGTAATTTCTCACACTTGCATAAAAACACCTAACAACCTTAACTCTGTAAACGATTTTATGCATTATTGTTATTTCTCACACTTACAAGAACTGTAGCATAAAATAAATCTTTATTCAACCCAAAAGAGTAACTACATAAAAAAAGAAATGCAACTTTCACTGCATTTCTTTTTCCCCACACGCTTTCTCCTAGTCTCAATCTTTACTGTCGCAATGTTCGCATCCCATATTAATCTTTCTCAAGAATCCACAAATTGTCTCCTCTCTAAAACAATGAGAGGCACCGTCGATCATATTTACCGTCAATATAGTATCTCCGCAGTAGAACCCCTCTTTCATAAAAGATATCTTATCTACAAACATACATACGCTATTCTCGTCCAAGTCTTTTAATATAAGTGTCTTATCTATAAAATTCATATCTTACCTTTCTTTATTAATATGATATGGCTACTTCTTCAAATGGATACAGTTTGGTTGCCTTTTCTATCGTCCACTCTGTAACCTTTCTAATGTCATAATCCGTTACATTAGGCTTAATGGGACTGCCATTCTTTTTATATGATTTCCTAATTTGATTAATCGATACTAGTTCTTTTTTAATGCCGCCATTTAATTTAATGAATATGCCGATATTGTCATGTTTGAAAATATCAATAGAAAACCCTATTTGGGCCAGTTTAAGCCCATATGGGTGCATACTGGTAAGTCTCTGCAGTTCGCAGGCTTCATCTATGATCTTCTCTCCCAGTTGCTCATTATTCATTTGTCCGCTTCTAGCAAACAACACCTCTAGAGCGGTGTATCCTTTGTTATTCATGAATGTTTCACTTGAGGCAACATTCCGTAAAAAACTCACTACCTTTTCTAAGGAGTGAGTTCCATTAATCCCTAAGTTGAATAGTGTCGCAATAAATGCTGATCTAATCCCCTTTCTATACGGAATGCACAGTACTCCGTCTCTTAAAGCCATGCTGTGGCTATGCAGTGCCTTGTATCCTAAGTGGTGCCGGCGAGGAGTCACCTCTCCGTCGCGTCCAATTACTGTTTCATTTCTCAGTCTCAGTGGCTTCTCAGCCTCTTTCTTAAAGTTATCGTATATATCTTTTACGAGCATTATGGTGTCTCCTTTATAATTTACTCCGATAGAACTATAGGTTCCTAAAAAACCTAAATGCAATTATTAAAAACCACAAAAGAGTAAAAACTTTGATTCATAACAGATATATTCCAAAAATTCCTCAAAATACTTTTATTACTTTCATATCTAATTCCCTAATGCTGAGCGACATTCACGTTAATCAAATAAAAATAAGAAGAGAACTCAAAAAAACAGATGGAAAACAAGAATCGTGGGTCCTTTCCCACATGGATGCATGTGACCTTTCCTGGAAGTTTATAATGAGTAAAAAACTTATTCAGTGCAATAGTATCTCTGACTGGTTTACTGAATTAAACAGAAGAGTAATGGAGCCAGTCTGTAATGACAGAGGAGAAGTCTATAGCTCTTCGGAACTTGGAGTTTACAGGTCCTCCGATCAATGTTGCACGGAAGATGCCATGATAGACTATGAAGAAATAGACGAAAAGATGAATTCCCTTTTTTCATGCATAGAAGAAGCGGATAAAAAATATGACGACAGCATCATGCCCCATCGTATTAATCTCGGAGTAGCAACGACTCTTGCAAGTATTGCATGGAAGCTTCAGTTCCAAATAGGGTACATCTGTCCATTCTTCCAGGGGAACTGGTGCAGTGCCAGGATTTTCATTAACACGTTAAGGTGTCACTGGTCTCTTCCGTGGCTCACGTTTAACTATGAAGAGCACGATGACAAGGAAGATGTGGGCAGAACATACAAGAACGAGATCTTGAGGTGGTTCGATCTTTTTGACCGAGAAGGTGTCCTTACAGATAAATTTATTAATTAAAGACCGATAATTATTCCCCTTTCAGTGCTTTAATAAAAAAATGTCCTTAAAACACATATTTTATGTGCTTTTAAAAAATAAAGATAAATGATTTTTCATCTATTTAGTGTTTTGTGTAATTCTATTTTTTAGTTATTTGTTTTTGTGAATATCATTTCTCATAATTCTACTTTTTTATTAATAAATTTTATTGCATTTAGTAGAGTGTATCTCTATAATATACGTATACTTACAGTGCCCTGCTACTCCTAAAGAGAGGGCCACATTATATAGCC
>Ga0080013_1001544_pt1 | contig 30119 bp, 33 predicted proteins | sample ETNvirenome_6_85_FD_69236 | JGI IMG/M metagenome (GOLD analysis project Ga0080013, IMG submission 69236) | Marine viral communities from the Pacific Ocean - ETNP_6_85 (SPADES assembly) (version 2) | ecosystem: Environmental > Aquatic > Marine > Oceanic | place: Pacific Ocean | collected 2013-06-19 | reverse complement strand
TTCTTGCCTCCAGTGAGCCTTGTAAGATCTGTAGCTATGTGTCGGCAAATCGACAAATTTCCGCCATGACATACCAAGTATACTTCGCTGTGTCTTTCGAATAATTTTTCAATATCTTTCCACCTATCTGAGAGAATTGTTTGCTCATATAGCTGTGTAACATCAATCATTTTTTTTCCTCTATTCTCTTATCATTAATTTCACTGAGACAGTCTATAAGTCCTAAACCTATGTCAGTATACTCCGATGCAATCATTTTTTTAGGAATGTCTTTCACGTATTTGTACGGTGTAGTTTGATAATGTGACGAAAGCAAACCATGATCTTCACTATAGTTGTATACAATCTCTACATCATCATTCATTATTTCAGATATAATTGATAAAATTCCTGATGTTTTGAATGATCTTTCACCGGTTAATATCATACATCTATTTTCATATTCCGAGCTTAGAGACTTGATGGTTAAATCTGCAGCGTCTGATGCATGGATATATTCTCGCCTTTCATCACCTGTCCCCTGATATTCTATCTTTCCATCGAGAGCCTGATCTAAAAATCTATAGACACTATTATTTCTGTTCGCGCCTGGACCATAAATTGTTCCATATCTTAATATCGTGTAGTCTAGATCATAATATTTCTTATAGTCTTTCGTAAGAGACTCACAGACATTTTTTGTAGAACGGTAAACACCCCCTAAATCAGATTCAGAATAGACACTGCTAGCCAAGATAAATCTGCTGACCTTTGCTTTTACACACTCGTCTAAGATGATTGTATTTCCCAGGATATTTGTCGCTACTGCTTTGACAGGATCATTAATACACTCTTCGATATCTGCAATGGCTGCATAATTGAAAACTATGACAGCTCCCGATAGAGCATTTTTGACATCTTCTCTATTAAAAATATCTCCCACTATTGAATATTTCTCTTTTAGATCCGGGGAGGTGACTTGATCAAATGAATACACATCATATTTGTTTTCCTCAAGAAGCCTCCTTACTGTATATCTCCCCAGAAATCCGGCACCGCCAAAGACAACTACTTTTTTCATCATACAACCCTGTGAGACAAATTTTCAGATCTAAGATAATTGTCAACTGATTTTGCTGCGTCTAATTCCATAGCTAGCCGGCTTTTCTTCGAACAACTTCCGAGATGAGGCGTTGCTAAGACATTGGAAAGAGACAATAAAACACCGTCATAGGGTTCTTTTTCGAAAACATCAATTGATGCCGATGCATCATTGTTTTCTGATAGCCACATGTATAAGGCTTCCTCATCAATGATGCCCCCTCTAGATGTGTTAAGAATACATGCATCCTTCTTAAGAATTGATAACTCTTTTGTGCCGATGTACTTTACATTGTGTTTAGTTAACGGAATATGAAGAGAAATTACATCGCATTCCTCTAAGATTCTATCTTTAGATGACCATTCATATTCCGGAAATATTTCTCGAGATGGATCTGTGTCTGTGTATAACATTCTTTTTGGGCATAATGATGACAACTTCTTTATAACTTCAGATCCTATTCGTCCGGCGCCTATAATGCCAATCGTGCAATTTGATATTTCTCTTCCAATAAATCGATCCCAATTTCCAGACCTCATTTCAGAATCAACAATCCATGTTTTTCTTAGTAATGATATTATTTGCCCTATTGTTAACTCTGCGACTGCATTAGTAGGAGCATCTGGTGTATACGTTACACATATTCCTCTCTTTTTACATTCATCTAAATCAACAGAATCTAGACCAATTCCTACTCTGGATATCATCCTAAGATTTGGGCATGTGTCTAAAATGCTAACGTCATATTTTTCAGTTCCGGCAATAATAATTTCAGGCCGTTTATTCTGAAGTACTTGTAAGAGCTCTTCTCGCGAGTATTTTCTTCCCGTTTCATTGTACGAGACTTTCATATTATTGTCTAGACACAGACGTTCCAACAATTCTCGGGGATCGCTATTTTTTGACCCGTACGGAGATGTCGTAACAACAATGTTTGATAATTTATTTGTCATCAATGATCCTGTTGTGAACTACTTCTACAAATCTATCACCTATATTTTCAAAATTAAGCATTTTCTATTTCCTTATATTTTTCAACAATAAATGTTGTATCCATTCCTAAAGCAATTATACCAAACCCTTCGTATTTTTTTAATTGATTATGAACATCGTTTGGTATGTGAACTGCCATCATTTCCTTGCTAACATAATTTGATACTTTTTCTACTGATTTTTTATATTCATTTGATTCAAAGTCACCTGCGGTTCCAATGCTCGCTGATAAGTCATAAGGTCCTATCATACAATAGTCAAATACATTTTCACTCCAGATACTTTCTATATTGCTAACTCCCTTTATAGTTTCTATCTGACATATTAGGGTGGGTGGCTCTGAAACGAGATCTTTCTTTCCCCAGGCATTCTCTCTAACTAGACCTAGACCCCTAAGACCTCCATACTTGGGATATTTGCTAAACTTTTTAACAAGCTTTGCATCGCTAGCAGACTCAATTGTTGAAAATATTAATCCAGTACAGCCTGCATCTAAACAATATCTTATCATTGAAATATCAATACTTGGAAGTCTTACAAAGCATTTTTTTCCGTTTAGTGTTACAACTTGTATACATGCATATACAGTCTCAATGTTGAATGATCCATGCTCTAGATCTATAACAACTCCGTCAAGACTATTTTGACATAGTATATCTGAAATAATTGTTGATGGTATTTGCTGCCATGATAATTTCATTAAGTGTTTCCTTTATTGAAAATATAGTCACTATAATTTGTTTCAATAAATTTTATTTCTTGATCTGACAAGTTTTCTTTATATCCGCCAGGAATTCCATTGTTAGTAATTTTGTCAATTGAAAAGAACGTGGTATATTTTTTTTGATTATTGTCTTCTTTGATATTTTCAATACTAGTATTTTTTAGTATTAAGTCTATCTTTTCTTTTTTTTCATCAAGAAAGAATTCACATGGAAGATTAAATGTAGATATAAGTAAATTATGTATTTTTTCATAAATTGTTTCTACAGTCTTTCTCTTATTTAATATTTCATCTTCGTAATCTATAAAAAGACAAATATTTTTTTTATCATTCACTTTCCACTGATCGAAGCAATCATTGCATAAATAGTCACAATATTTTTTAAAACCGTCAAAAGTATTTTCGTCGTATTTATGCATTCCTATGGCTCTTTTACCCTTTGAATAAAGACCTTTTCCCCTTTTTCTTCTTGAAGATATGCTGTCTCGAATATCTCTTTTAACTACTATTAATAAATCAGAAATATCCATAAGCTCACTAGAATAATGATGCTCTTTTATTAAATACGGTGTAGATGAATATTTTCTTGCCTGGTTGTCATTAAGTGAGAATTGTAATTTATTCTCTTTGATAATAAGTTTAGATCTTTCAAGATCTTTCATTGTGATAAATTCATCAAACTTTCCATCAACAATATTATATGATATACGTAAATTAATCCAGTTACACAGAGTAAAAAAATTGACTATTTTTAAATCAAAAAGACCGTTATGTTTATCTTCTAATGCATGATCGGGAAGAGTTACTGTATCAGACATTGTAAACAAAGCAACAAGGAGCGTGAGATTATTTACATAAAAAGTGTTTAATACAATATTGTGTATCCAGGTAGATCCAGATTGAGGCATTCCCACAGTAGAGATTATTAGTGACATTTGATTAAATCCGAACTATTTATAAAAGATTCTACTAGGCCCCAGTCATCTTCAGTATCTATATCAATATTCTCTGGATAGTTACATTCATAAAAATAGGGGTTTTTACCTATTCTGCAATTTGTTTTTAAAAAATTGCTAGAATTGAAAATATAAAATAAAGAATTTTCTTCGTAGAAAATTGGTAAATCTTGTGTTTGTTCCAATTTTAACGGATTGTGATTAACAGGGCAATATCCATAATCTTCCTTTCTCCATAGACGATTCTGGTATGTATTGCAAGATACAACAGAGTCATAATTATTCATATAAGATTTTGCAATTTCAAGAGTTTCTAATTTTAAAAATGGAGATGTAACGTGAATTTGACAAATTTGTTTATTTTTAAAATCATACTTTGATATAAATCTTTCAATAAGTGAACAAACTGATATTTCGTGACCTGTTAGATCTTTATCCCTCATGTAGGGTGTAACATGATTCAATCTTTTATCTTCGTTTATCGAAGATAAAATCTTATCGCTATCAGTATCAACAAAAATATTATAATCACTCAGCTTTAGCAGGCATCGCTTATATAGAGATTCGCCATTAAGATCTCTAAAATTCTTGCCTGGAACTCTTTGTGATATTTCCTTTATTGGTATAAAAACTATCATTTGAAAATATTGTTAAATAAGTTTCTATCTAAAAACTTAAGATTTAAGATTACTTCTAGAACTGGATCAAGATTTACAATTGGGTTTTTCAACAGCGTCTCTTTTGCATAATTCCACATATTTTTTTGAACATGTCTTTTTGAGTTAAAAGCCATATTTGCAAATTCCTGTTCTGTACAGTTCTTCTCATTTTCTACGCCTGATTTTTGCCCAGGTAAGAATCCATCAAGATAAAAACTAAATCCGTAAATTGATAATGATTTCAAATCTGTGCTTAGCAAATCATATATTGCTAAAAATCCAGTATTTGGTTTGCAATTAACTTTTATTGCAAGATCCGTATGAAAAATATTATCAATCATATAGATTGATATTCCAGACATATGAAGATTTCTAAGTGTATTTTCATCTACAAGATCATGAAATCTCATTGAATTTGATATACCTTTAATATCTGAATGAGGTGGTGCAACTATATGATTGATACCGTATGTATTTATAATTGTATCGGGATCAAGCTTTCCTGTCTGCTGGGCTCTTTCTATTAGACAGCTATAGTATATATCTGTTCTCTTTCCAATATCACTTGGATACAAAAGTGTTGACTCTAGACCTCTATTTATTCTAACAACTATATCATGTGAGTCTATCTCGTCTCCGTGCCCGGAGTTCATCATATACATTGCAGGACCAACTATGGCAACAGATTTTCCAGATACCATTTTTCTATAATCAAGATCTTCCGTAGTCATCATCTATCCTTACTATATCGTCTTCGCCAAAATAGTCGCCTAGTTGTGTTTCTATGAATACCAGATTATCTCTTGACGTACACTCTATTCTGTGTTTTTCTTTTTTTTCAATATTTACAATATCACCTGAAGTAACATTTCTTTTTTCATTATCAATCATTGCGATACCATTTCCACTTACAATTACCCAAACTTCTGATCTTCTTTTGTGATATTGGTAGCTTATTCTCTTTCCAGAATTTACAGTTATCTTTTTCACTTTGCAATATTTTGAATCTAGGAGAATTTCATATTTTCCCCAGGGTCTATCTTCTGAATTATTATCTATTTCTAATAGACTATTATCTTTTTTTAAAGATTCCAACCTTGTCCTCTATAACTTGATATAAATTTTCCTCTCCGAAAAAATGAGAAGAATAAAGTTTTTCAATCTCTCTTCCCATATCATCAACTATGCAGATACCATTATTCTTTAATAGCTTATGCGCAGTATATATGCTCTTCATTCTTCCTGGACCTTTGAATGGTCTTGGTGGATTATGCCCAAGCGGACCATCAACAAATATTATATCCCACTCTGTATTTAAAATACTTTCAGGAAGATCCATTTCAAGATTTTCTTTTTCAAATCCTATTGAAAGATAATCTTCTGCTTTTGTATTATATTCAACTGCATGTATTTCAAGATCTCTATTGTTAAACTTTTCTATCCAGTCACTATCATCTTCGAGAAACACTGTTCTTCCACCCTTGTTTATATCTTTCCAGGTATCTGCATCTTCTCCAAGACCAAATACTAGAAAGTTACATGGTGACATAATGTCAACAACATATCCAACATTCATATATTGTATTTGTGACATTAGCCCTTTCCCGTCTTCTTTCATTTTTAATATTGAATCTATAAAACTCATTTTAATAATCCACCGCTTTTTCTTTTACTATTTTTTCAAGATTATCTAGATTATCTATATTAAACTCACCTCTGTGAATCTCACTGTCATAGTGAATATGAATTATTCTTGACTCCATGTGATCCTCGCCAAACTCATGTTTATATCTTCTTTGTTTTTCTCTGTTTTCTTTGCTTCTAACATTATACTCAAATGGCATATGATGAATTCTAACGTTACTCTTCCATAAAGATATTCTAAAGCTTATCTGGTCCCAACCGTTTGTTTCTTTAAAATATTTATAGAAATATTCTTTCCACATTTTTAAAAATGTTTGAGTTCTAGTTGAATCATTAAATGCTATGACACCTGAATTTGCCTCTGAAAATGCGTAGGGTATTTCGCCGTATTCTGGAACTATTTCTGAATACTTTAATCTTTTTCTTGCATAATCATTTACAATTGCTACGTCAAATCTTTCTAAAAGATCAAACATGTCATCGCAGTTTCTTACTATTACAGTATCACTATCTAGGAATACAGTATTTATAAATGGAGACATATCCATATAATCAACTTTTGCCCTAAGATGATTTGCCTGTATTTTTGCGTATACATCAGCAACACCATCAACGAGCTCCTGTGACTGATCTGTAAATATTGCTACTGGTAACTTTGTAAATCTCTTTAAAGACTTAATAGACATAATTGCCTCTCTAGTAAAAGCTTCACCGTATGCGATGTAGAGGTATCCTTTTTCTGCGACTTTATTCATTTTATATCCTTTATAAACTTTAGAAGATCTTTTGCCTTATTGACTGGATTATAGTGTTCTTCAAATATATTTTTATTCTCATTAGAAATTATATTTCTTAATTTGTGATTATACAATCTTCTAATTTCTTTTTCCCAAGATTTTGCATCATGTGCTACAATATATCTTCCTGTCTTTGACATAAATTCAAAACTGCTTGGACTTAAATCATGTATAACCGGAAGTCCGTGCTGATAAAAAACATAAGCTCTGCCACCATTTGTTTTATTTTTAAATCTTATCTGGTAGTCTGTATTGTATAGCCCTATATCAGAATGACAAAATTCAATAGTTGACTTTGGAAGATATACACTCATATCCATAACGTTTGGAACTATTCCAATATCGCAAGATTGAATAATTTCTGATATTGTATCAACAGAGTACTTGTGATTCTCTATTTTTATTCCATTTGGTTTTCCAATAACCCAGTCAAACTCTGGATTTCCAGTTATTATTACTAGTTCAATTTCTATATTACTTGATATATTTTCAAGTGCTTGACATATAGATGGTGAAAATTTTCCAAGATGCGGGTAGTGACCATGAAAACATATTCTTAACTTTTCAGCCTCTTCGTGATTCTTAATTTTAATATTTTCAAACTGTCTCTCTATTAATGGGTATATAAATACATTTTCATAATTTCCCATAGAGCAAAGCTCTTCTGGGCTACCGACTATGACAAAATCAATATCTTTACTAATATAGTCTCTTGGGATATTTATTGCACCAATTTTAATATTTTTAAATGCCGACCTTATATCAGGGATAAACTCACAGGCAGACTTACAAATAACTATTGCATCTGAATCTGAATCTATAGTTTTTGCAATATCTTCTGATATTGTTCCTGAAAAAATTCTACTTGAATTACCTGACTCGTTTATTGATCTTGATAAATCTCTTACCCATATTCTATACGATCCAATATTATCATCTGAATTTACTGTAAAAAAATCTATTTGCATTTATTGTGTCCTAAACTGAGATACAACTATTGCCTGATGTGTTGGCTTTCCGCTGGCAGTCTGGCCAACACTGTATACTTTGAACATTTTTGATGCTTGACACAATGTTAAAATATCTTGAAAGCATCCAAATCTCTCATCAAAATCATCAAATATCCACACAGATTTTTTATCAGATGCTTGACAATTTTCAAGATTTACAACATCTTGTATAACAGAGTTTTTATCATGCATGCCATCTATGTAGAATAGATCTATATTTTCTGCATGACTAGACATTTCTTTACTTGTTCCTTTTATAAACACGAACCTATTGTCATTTTTATATTTCTCGTTATATTCTTTGTTTCTTACATCCCTGGGATCACAAGATAAAACTGTAGTGCTATCTGCATCTAAATCTGATATAAATTTTGAAAATGTGTAATATTGCCACCCTTCTGCCGTTCCTACTTCTGCTATTCTTTTGCATTCAAAAGCTTCTGCAAATCTAGTCAGATAATAACCTCTTTTTGAAAGCCCATCGAGTATATCAGATCTTATTTTTTCTGATAATATTTTTGATTCATCTAGTTTTTTATTTTGTGTTTCTAGGTTTACCTCTTCCCAAATTTTGAGATATTCTTCCGGTACTGATATTGATTGAATGTTTCCATATTTTTCATATATTTTTGACAATATTTCATGTTTTGAAAATACTAATTCAAAATTCATTCCTGCAAAATTTCTATCCATTGGTTGACATACTACACAGAACGACTGATTAAAAAGAGAGACTATATCGTGAATAGGATTGTCTACAATAAATTCTGTATATTCGTCCTGATCAATGCCAAGCTGGCACTGAATATATGCTATGCCATCTATCTTTAGGACTCTCTCTATTTCAGATATCATTTTTTCAGGATTTATTGAATGGTCTATGACATTGGTATATACTAAGTCGAATGTATTGCTTTCAAAATCAAGATTGTGCATATCTCCCTCTATTACATGGGGTTCATGAGGTACAATATCTATACCAGTAACATCTACAACTCCCATATCCTTTAGTGCAACGACCTCTTGACCTGTTCTTGCTCCTATGCAAAGAACTTTTTTATCAGTAGTTAGAAAATCAGATAGTTTTGAAAACTCTCTTTTAAAACCTTCTATTTTTAAATTCCACTCTTCTCCAAGCCACTTCTCTCTCTTTTCTGGATTTAGAGTTTTTTGAGATTGAAACTTTATGTAGTCCTTGTAATCATAATAATGTCTAACTTTTTTCATTTTATTTTTTCCATAATTTTATAATATCTCTTTGCAGAAGACACTATAGATGTTTCGATATTAACACATTTCTTATAAGTGTTACCAGAAATATTGTCAAAATTTAATTCTGGAGGATTGTAAAGCTGTATTGGTGATAAATCCCATTCATCCTCTTGTATTACAATAGAGCTGTTGCCAGCTATCTCCATTGTACCTCCAGAAGACGAGCAAACAATATTACAACCAGAAGCCTTAGCATCTACTACTACGTTTGGACAATGATCAAGATATGCAAGATGAACAAATGTAGATGCAGCTTTATATACACTTATAAGTGATTCCCATTTTAGATGTCCTACATAGAATATTCTATTATTGATATACTTTTCATATCCAAAAAAGTCTTCTTTTGTTATGCCAGATCCTGCAATAATCAATATTGATTCACTATCTGCAAAATTTAAAAAATATTTAATATTTTCCTTTAACCTTTTATGAGGTCTCCATGAAGAGGCACAAATCCATATATCTCTATTACCAAACTGATCAGTTAAATTTGCTTTTTCAATTTTGGAAATTTTATCTATATTTGCGCCATTTCTAATTACTCTTCCAAACTTGTGTTCACCAAACCACTTTTCTATTAGTCTTCTATTAAAGTCTGACTGGAAAACAACAGCATCAGAGTCTTTGTAAGTTCTCAGTATTGGATCATTTAATAGTTTATAGTCTTGGAGAGTATTAAAGTATATACCATCCAATCTTGTAATTCTGGGTTTTTGTTTTTTACACTGCTCCTGTATTAGACAAAATTCAATATCTGCATTTGAATAGTTGTTTACTATTTCACAGTTATATTTTTTTTTTAAAATATCAAACAATCCCGAAGTAAAAGAATTTGGACCACTATCTGAAGATGGATTGAAACTATGCGGAATTATTTTCATTTATCTTAAGAGTCCTCGTGCTCTTACTATATTAATAGTTGATATCTGGGATCTTTCCTCGTAATCTCTATGTTTAATAGATACAGAGTTAATATTGTACCTATAACAAACTTCTGGTATGAACATTCTAGATTTTGAAATACTCAAAAGCGGTAGCATTAAAGCTTGGTCATAACCTCTTTTAAACCATTTTCCATTAATATCTTTAAAATTTGAATCATTAATTTGCTTAATTAGTGATGATTTAAATGTTCTAAGGTGTGAAGATGACCATGGCCACGCGTAGGGGTCAACTTTTTGAGGTATTGGTTTTGATATATTCATACCATTTACATCCCATGCGTGAGCTGTCCATACAACATCATTTCCTTTTTTGTATGAATCTATTAATAGACTAACTGTATTGGGATTGCAAAGAGAATCATCTCCATCTATTACAGCTATTATTATATCATCCATTTCCTGAAATTGCCTTGAAACTTCTACAATATTTCTTAAGGCAAACTTCTTTTCTTTATTTTTTATTGAACAAAATTTATCACTTCTTAATTTAGAAGATTCTAAATGTGTATTGTCTTCTGAAATATCATCTATGAATATTGCTCTCCATCTATCATCTTTTTGTGATATTAGTGATGTTGCTAGTTCAACTATATTCTTTTCTGCATTAAAGCATGGAATAATGAATACTACTTTCATTGTATCCAATCTTTTATTGTCTCTGGGTGTATATCTTCTTTTATTTCTAAACACGCTGTTTTTCTTGAGAAGTCAATTTTTTCATGAAAAATCCATCCTCCCATTTCATCTTGAAGCTTACTTGACATATCTTTTATATCTTTATCAGTTACTTCAGACCACGGCTTGTCAAAAAACATATTATTCTCTACAGTATCATCTTGACTTATATCATAGAGGCTTTGCCAGTGCTTTGACCAGTAATTTTTATATGTATAAATTTTTCTTTCTATGTCATACCATGAATAGTGCATAACACTGGGCAAAGAAGTGCATGCATTTTGAAACCATGTTGCATAGTTTGACAATGCTTCACTATCTCCAAATATTGCGCTTCTTCTAATATCATCGATCTCAGCAGGATAGAAGTTTGTAAATGGAACAGGTTCAAATGAATCTGATCTTATATAGTCACATCCATCTGTACCAGGTGCAGCAAAAAGCTTGCCATCTTCATCAAACTTTCTTAATTTGCCTGGTATTCCATGTGTTATATGTGGTTTGTTTCTAGAAAGCCTCCATTTCCATGGAGTTGCATCTATTCTTATCTTACCTAGCATTCCCCAAAATTCAATAACGGGTAATGCTATTAGATCCATTGATTTTGGAACTGTTTTTACTAAATGCTTAATCTTTTCGTAATCTTTCTCATGAACAATCTCGTCTGAGTCTTGTTGCCAGCAAAACTCTCCTGTGCAAAGTGCTCTAGCCAGGGCTTTCTGTAAGCCATCAAAAACTGCAAATCTTTTATCATCCCAGTCTCTTTTTTGCTCGTGGACTACAACCCTGTCATCATTTTTTGAAATTTCCATAAGCTTCTCAAGTGTTCCATCAGTAGAGCCTCCGTCAACAATGACAACTTGATCACAAAATCCTAGCATTGAATTAATAGAAGCTTCAAAAGGATAGTTTTGTTCTACGCAGTTTTTAGTAGTAGTATATCCGCTTATAGTATGGGCTCTATTTCTTACTCTGTTTATAGAATCCCAAAATCTCGATGGACCATTCATAATCCACTCTAAAGTGTCTCCAGAGCTGTCTGAAGCAAACCAAGCTTCATCTTTGTGCATAACATTTTCATTTAAAATAAGCTTGCACCCTAATAGCTTTGCCTCTATTACTAGTCTTGGACAAGTATCTCCGCCTTTTGGTAAAAATACAAGACCTTTTGACATTGAAAGCTTTTCTAGTAATTCGTAATGTGAAAGACCGGATACTGTTTCGAACTCTAGGGAATTTTCTTTACAATATTCAATACAATCTTGTGTTCCCTTTATCCATGAATTTGAATCTAAGATTATATACTTTTCAGACTTGCTGTTTTTACAAAGAGTAGAGATGTTTCTAAAAAACTCAGGATTAAAAATAGAGCTAAGTACAACACTATTATTTCTATCAAGGAATGGAAAAAGACTGCAATAGTGGTCCCTCTGTTTTTCAGACATCCAAAATATATTGTCTGCTTCAAAGTAGAATGCAGAAATCATTTTACCGCTCATTTGATTTTGACAGTCACAATCGCTACCTGTTTCAAACTTGTGCTTTTCCGGACTTCTATAAGCACAATATTTAAAATCATACTCAACAATAGAGTATTTCATATTTGCAATTATTGCTGGTATCAACTCCATATTCATTGCAGAAAAGTTTGTAAAAATCCAGTACTTATCAATACCTTCTGAAAGTAATTCCTTTGTTACAAGATTTGATTTTACTTTTGCTATACTTACACCACTCGAAGAATTTATAATCGAAGCAGTTGTTAGCTCTGCTCCTCCTTGATATTCATCTGAAAAGAAGTCAGATACAAAAACTATTTCACATTCAGATATGTCAGCTTTACTTTCCTGTACACCAAACGGACTATTAAACACTCTATCACCTCATTAGACTATTATAGTATATGGTATATAAAAATATTAAAAAGTATAACCTAGAATTTCGATATTGATCTAAAAAAGATAGTCTATTTTAGTATGTTTCAAATTCCCACACAGCTGTTAATATAACGTCACCGGGAGTCTCGGTTGGATCCATTGAAAGTCCAACTATATCTCCGCCTGCCCAGTTTTCTGCAAGTGTAAAGTTAAATGTGTATGCTGTATCCCGTGCGGCCATGTTTACTGTTTGAGAAGTACCTTGATATGAAGTACTAACATTCGTAGAACCGTTTGCACCGAAGTGTAATCCAATTGTAGTATTTCCTGCAACCGGACTATTCGCAGTAGATCTTGCAATAACTTTTACAAGTCTTCCAGAATATGGAGTTACCATCTTGTTATTTGCATCTGGAGACCCATCTGAACCACTTGAATCAAATCTAACATATGCTCGTGCGTCATTTCCTGGAGTAAACTTATGAGTTGTAATATGAAGCTGTCTACCTCTTAGTGATCCCGATACTACAACATCTCCACCAAAAACAGATGTTCCTTTTACTGCAGTGCCTAAGCTATTCATACTGCCACTTACACTAAAGAAAGTATCTGTTGACTGAGATGATCCAAATCCCGGTGCGACTCCGGCTGTATTTGTTATTGCTGCCTGATTTTGTGCTGCTATTTGCAAAGTTGAAGCTTGTAAATGTAGTCCAGGATTACCGGCTGATATCTCACTTGTTCCGTATATACTACCAGATACTACGATATCGCCACCAAATATTGCATTTGTTCTTTTGCCAGAATTCCTGCCAGTGATATTAGCTGTAGCTGTTCCAATTTTTGTGCGAGATCCTGATACGAAGAATGCGACATCACTTGCTCTTGCATCATCAATTGATGCAGGCGCACCTCCTGAGAGAATAAGAACCTGTGTATTATCACCATCCTCTATCATTTCAATCATACTTCGAGCACCTGCTACAAGCTGAATCTGATCAACTGCAGGAAAGTCCATGTATGTATTGCTATCCCCAAGATGTTGTAACCTTTTAGATATTGCAATATCAGCTGTATGGCTACCATCTATCCCGACAACAAATGTTCCTGCACCCATAGAGCTAACACCGGCTGCACCAAATCCAAATCTTCCATCTGCCCTGGCCCTAAAGAGTGTATCTCCATCTCCGTCTTCCATTTCTAAGATTCTAGAGCTAGATCCGTTTCCGTCTGTTTCTAGCTTAAGAACATGACCAGAAGATGAATTATCATTATCTATTTTTGCTGCATATTGACCTGATACATTTGCATATACATTCAGCGATCGTACACCTGATGAATCCATGCCAATGTATGCAGATCCGCTTGTTACAACATCGCCGCCGAAGACAGTAGTACCTCTTGCTGAAGTTCCCCTGGATCCTACTGTTCCTGAAACGAAGAAGTTGATATCTACTGATTGTTTAGGTTGCATTGCTGCTGCATGCATACCAGACCCAGAAAGCATTATTACCTGTCTAACATCTTCTGCATAGTGCGAACCTAGTCGCAATATTTCTTCTTGATCAGACCCGTCAAATGTTGTCATCACTAAATCATTTGTGACACCCATGTGAACTACTGTTGCTGTTGCTCCAGCTTGTCCCATAAATTGCAGTGTTGAATTGTTTGCATTGCTTTCCCGCTGGATTGTAACTGTGGGTGCAGATTCTTTTACGTGAAGAATTGTGGATGGTGCATTTGTACCAATACCCACTCTATCAGAACTCCCTTGAACAAACAGTGTGTTGTCGTCTCCGTTTGTCTTGACCTGGAAGTCAACATCACCACCATCACCTATTGTGACGACATCTTGTGTAGATTCAGTTAGAGTAAGAAGATTTTCATTTCCTGCTGTAAGTGTTATTGAATCAGTTCCAAAAGTAATTTTTGTGTCTGTATCACCTGTGTGTGTTATGTCTTGGCCAACAAGTATTGCTGAATCTCCAAATGTCATAACAGATCCATTTGTCGTTACGCCTGATATTCCACCAAAATTAGATGAATTATTGTACTGGACTTGTGTATCTGAACCTCCTGGGCTACCGCCGCCAGATGATGCGATTGTAACCTGGCCGTTTGATGCTGATGAAATTGTAATATTTTGGCCGGCAACCATATAGCTTGTACCATCTGTTAGCCTAGTTAGAGATCCAGAGAATCCTAAAGATGCAGTAACAAATGTATTTGTTTTTATATCTCCGCTCCCGCTTAGGAAAACTTTATACGTTGCAGGGTTTGTTCCAGTAGATCCAATACCAACATTTTCTGCTGCTCCGTCATTAGGTCTTAATATTGTACCATGATCTGTCCACTCAGCACTAACAGCAGTGCCAGCAATTGTAACTGCTCCGTTTGAAGAAGAAGCTATTGTAATTCCCGATCCTGCAATTAAATACGATGTGCCATTTGTTAGCTTTGTAAGAGATCCGCTTAGACCAAGATCAGCTATAACATTATTTCTAGCCCTGATTGATCCTGAAGATAGCACATCGCCATCAAATACTACTACTGAGTTACCACCGGTATTTGCAACAAAAAGATTTTTTACATCAGTTCCTAAATCAGTTCTATAACCTCCAACCTGAAGTAAGGATCCTCCATTAAGAGATCCTGATATAACAACATCTCCACCAAATACTGATGTTCCCCTGGTAGATGTTGTAGCCGATCCAATTGAACCTGACGCCCAAAATGAAGTATCAGCACCACCTTCTGTTGCAGTATCAGAGTTTATGAATACTTGATTTGTAGAGTGTTTTGATCCAAATGCAAATTTATTATTTACCTTCCACAGCGCTGAAACTGCTGCTCCGTCAGAGTTTATAGTTATTGCATCTGGTGTTCCAGCTGCATCCCTAGCTATTATCTGAACGCCTCCGGCAACAAATCTAGCTGAGTTAGGATGATTGTGATGAAACTCAATGTATGAATCTGTATCATCTACAACCCTTATCGTTCCAGATACATACATTGTTCCACTTGAGACAATATCTCCTCCAAAGACAGATGTTCCCTTAGTAGGTGTGCCTTTTGACCCCTTGGAGCCTGAAACGAAGAAGTTTATATCGGTGTAAGATGATTCATTTTGGCTAGCAGGTGCACCGCCAGATAGAATAAGAACTTGATCTGCTGATGCATCTACGAAAACTGCGTGTGTTTTATTATTAGATTCAACTCTAAAGTCACTATCAGCTGTTCCCCCTTCGTTAAATATTGAAGGGCCGTATACAGTAAACGTATCTGATCCTGAAACTGTCAAAGATCCTGTAACAGTCATACTTCCAGTTACGATCATACTTCCAGTTACGGTTGTCTCTGAAGATCCACTAAATATTACTGCACCGCTTACTACAAGATCTCCTCCAATTGATAAGGGACTACCACCGTATAATGACCCTGATATTACGACGTCTCCTCCAAAGACTGACGTTCCTTTTGTAGTAGTTCCCTTAGAATTCCTGGATCCGGATACCCACATGGCTGTATCTGTGCCTGCCTCACCTGCGGTATCAGTATTAATATAAACTGTATTTGTAGTAGACGTTTCAGCTTTTGAAGCTATCGCCATCTTACTATTTGTCTTGACTAAAAATGACAACTGGGCAGCATCATTATTTATAATGATTGAGTCTGGTGTACCATCTGCATGTCGAGAGATTAAGTCATTACTATCCGCACATGTTATTCCAATATTGTTTGGATGAGCTTTTGAGAAAAATAATCCCGCAGCAGGATTATGAACATCTGTTATTGAACCTGATGCGGAAAACGTACCAGATGCTACAAGGTCACCGCCAATAACAGATGTTCCTCTTGCAGAAGTTCCTCTTAAACCGCTTGATCCAGAAACGTAAAAGCTTACATCTACAGCTGCTGCCTCATTGAAAGATGCAGCAGCACCACCTGAAAGAATGAGAACCCTGTCTACAGATCCGTCGACTGCGACTCCAGCCTTATTGGGACCCTGAATAATCGTATTAATTCCGGATGTAATATCTGGATTTATAGATACTGTATTTTCCCCCTTATCAACCTTTAGAAGATCTGTTCCGCCAGCAGCAATCGTAATTCTATCATTTTCAAATCTTATATTAGTATTGTTGTCTCCGTCATGTCTAATATACTCTGATGCGTAAATTGTTCCACTTGCTGCTAGATCGCCGCCAAATAGTGTAGTTCCCCTTGTAGATGTCCCCTTTGATCCAACTGTTCCAGATACATAAAAATTAATATCTGTACCTGCAGCTTCATTAAATGCATCTGTGGGTACACCTCCAGATAGTATAAGAACCTGGTCTGTTGATCCGTTTACTAACAATGCATTTTCTTTTGTATTTGATTCTACCCTAAAGTCAACAGAATCACCGGGTTCATTGAAAGTTGCACCTCCATCAGAAGCCAAAATAGTATTTGCTGCACCAAGTGATGTACCACCAATAAGAACATGAGTAGATGCTGCAGCTATTGGATATACTCTATTTGGCACTGTTGCTCGTGTCCACTCACCGCCTGTACTTGATAGAGTTAGCTGACCATTTGAAGCCGATGATATTGTTATATTTGTCCCACCGACAAGATATGATATACCGTCCTCTGTATGATGAATAGACCCAGATATTGTTCCGCCATTATTTGATCCATTTATAGCAACTAGTGATCCCGATATAACGGTATCGCCTCCAAATAACGATACTCCTTTTACTGATGTCCCTCTTGCTCCAATAGCTCCTGATACGAATAGCGCCATATCCGTATAGTTAGACTCATTAGGACTATTTCCACTTGTACCGCCAGATAGTATTAGAACTTGATTGTTTACGCCCTTTGTATAAAGTGCATAATCCCTATCTTTAGTTTTTACCTTAAGATCGAAGTCGCCGCCTGATTCATTAACTATAAGAGATTTATTAACAGTTAATGTGGTTCCATCAAATGTTAGATCGTTATCAGAAGTTATTGTATCAGAATCAGTCCAGTATGCAATCTCTGCCGCTGCGCCAGTTCCATTTACAAGTGCTGTTCCATCAGATGTTATTGATCCTGATATATGTACATCTCCACCGAATAGAGATGTTCCTCTTGTAGAGGTTCCTTTTGACCCTACTGTTCCAGAAGTATAAAGGTTTACATCCAGGGCCGTTGCTTCATTATTTGATAGCGGTGCACCTCCGGATAGTATTAGAACCTGGTCAGTTGATGCATCTACAAATATTGCTGCGCCCTTGGTATCAGAAGACACTTGAAAATCTATATTTTCTTTTCCTCTGTTGAAAACTGTAACCTTTTGAGAAATCGATGAGTTAAAATCAGCATGCTCAAAATTATTAGCTATTATTCGCCATCTATTTGTTTGAGGTCTTATTGATGTATTTGTATCACCATCACTATAAATTCTCGCTCCTAGATATAAACCGCCAGAAACGTATAGATCACCGCCAAACAGAGCTGTTCCCTTTACTGTTGTTCCCTTTGAAAGCTTTGTACCTGAAACAAATAGTGCTACATCAGTGTACGTTGCCTCATTTGCGCTTCCTGGTGCTCCGCCTGAAAGTATTAGAACCTGGCCCAATGAAGAGAGCGAGGAAATCATCTCTTTTCCAGCTGATGAACCAAAGTGAATAAAGTGTGCTGCACTCTTGTCAGCATTTACCTCGACATATTGACGGACTCTATGAGATCCAGATACAGTAACATCACCGCCAAAGAGTGAAACACCCTTTGCACCAGCAATACTAGCCCCTTTTGTGCCAGATACATAGAATGCTACGTCTGTAGCAATTGCTTCATTATTTGAAGCAGCTGCACCTCCAGAAAGTATTAGAACTGATCCACTTGCGTTTATATAAAATCTCTCGTTAGCTTCCCATATTGCTGCATGTGCTTCATCCCATACAATTCTGCTTCCATTTGTTTGATCATTGTTGGCGAAGTGTATAGCAACGTGATTATATCCTCCAGCTCCTTCTTTCTTGTATCCTTTTATAGTTACACTTTGAGATACCATAAGAGAGCCAGATACAGTAAGACTTCCAGTTGTTGCCTCCTCTACCTCTATTACCTGTCTTTCTGCCCATAGCGTTCCAGATACTACAACATCGCCACCAAAGAGTGATACTGATGCTCCTAGTGTTCCCCTTTTTACAGAGCCGCCTGAGTTTGTGCCAGATACAAAAAGAAAAACATCACTTCCAACATTGTTAAACATTGTTGAATCACGCTCTCCGGCACTATAGTCTGTTTTCGCAGATGAAGCACTGTATATTGCTAGACCTGGCCTGGATGTACCAGAAGATCCACTTCCTATTATTTTAAAAACTCTTATTCTATCGGATCTAAAATCTTTAGACATTTATAAAATTCCTCTTTTCCACTAGTATACGACCCCGATTGCATGAACATATACTGTTCCTGTAAATTTAGTCGAAGCATTTATTGTGCAACTGCTGTCAGTAATATTGCTTAAATAGATATTTATGTTATCATCAGTTGTAGCTGTTAATTTTGGCACTTTTGTAAAAGAATAGGATATTGACTTTTCTGTCTCATTGGAAAATGATACTTCAAATGTTTCCATTTCAAAAACTATGCTCATGGACACTCCACACTTACAGCATGAAAATGAATCCTTCCTGTAAAGTTTGCGCTTGTATTGATTGTAACAGTTGTTGTTGTAACACTTTGAACATAGACATTTACATTTGCCGTTCCATTTGAATATGCATCATAAGAAATTGAAGTTATAATTGGTGCAGATTTAAATGTTGATGTAAAAGTATAAGTTTCTGTATCTGTATTTGAAAATTCTATTTCACCTACTTCAATTTCCATTGGAACATCTGAACAATATTCATAAACAGGTGACTTTCTTATATAAGGATAAACTTTTCTATATCTATTTCTATTCTTCTTTTTAAAAGTTGCTTTTGCCATTTTGTAAGACCTTCTTCAGGTATAATTATGGCCTTATTTAAATTAAATCACCTTTGATGCAAGTGTTGCTAATTTTGATCTCTCACCTTTTAATAAAGTTACGTGTCCTGATATTTTAAAGTTCTTAAATTTTTGTACAACAACTGTCAAACCATTTGACAGTGAGTCTATATACGGAGTATCAATTTGTTCAATATCACCAAGCAAAACGACCTTTGATCCTTCTCCAACTCTAGTTATTATTGTCTTTAATTCGTGAATTGTTGAATTTTGTGCTTCATCAACAATAAGAAACGTATTATTAAATGTTCTACCTCTAATAAATGAAAGAGGCGTAACTTCAATGTCACCTTTCTCTCTCATTATTTCAAAGTATGTCATATCTTTAAATGCAGCCCTAAAATTATCTGATATTGGTGAAACCCATGGGTCCATCTTATCTTTTACTGTTCCTGGTAAGAAGCCTATGTCTTTTCCAACTGTCTGTAAGCTTCTAGTGATAACTATTCTTTCATATAGACCTTCATTTAAACCAGATATTGCTGCGACAAGTGCTAGATATGTCTTTCCAGATCCTGCTATTCCAGTTAAAGTTATCATTGATACATCTCTATCTGTTAGAAGATCAAGAGCAAACTTTTGCTCCTTATTTCTAGGATTTATATCTATTCCTTGCCATATTGAAGATTTAACCGGAACAAGAAATCCGTTACAAAATTTTGAAAGAAAAGATTGTCCTCCAGATGATTTTCCTATAATAAATTCATTTTCTGAAAAACTATACTCTATATCTTCTGGAACCTTTATTTTTCCTGATGAATAAAATTTATCTATATCATTATCAGAAATGTTTATTTCATGTTGCCCAGAGTATATTTGTGATCTTGATCCTACTATTCTATCCTTATAGTAATCTTCTGATTTTATCCCTAGTGCATCGCACTTTACTCTAAAGTTTATATCTTTTGTAATTAATGTTACAGGTTGATCTATATCTTTGGACAGTCCTGCTGTCAATCCTATTATTCTATTATCAGTGTAATCACCATTTAGTCCATCTGGGACTGTATTTGCATAATTCACTTCAACACGTATTGTCTGTCCATTTTCTATAGCTATTCCTTCGTGCAGGTTTCCCTTTTCCCGAAGATCGTCAAGATATCTATTTACATACCTTGCGTACTCTCCCACAACACCCATTTTTTCTTTAAATCTATCTACTTCATCAAGAACCACTAGTGGAATAACTACGTCAGAGTCTGGAAATGAGTGTATTGACTCTTTGTCGTATAAGAGTACTGATGTGTCTAGTATAAATGTCTTTCTCGCTTTCATTTTTGTAAATCTCCATTTTTGGAATTAAGATCAAACTATGTATTTTAAGGAATTATTATGAAGTGTTATGATATATGCAAAGAATCCCCCAGGGATTGTAAAAATTCTGAGTGCCGGCACTGGGTAGACTCAAGTGATTGTAAAAATTGTGTGATTATAGGATCAGCTGATGGGCCTATGACACTACAGCAGATTGGTGATATATTTGGTATAACAAGAATGAGAGTATGCCAAATTGAAAAAAAGATACTTAACAAAATAAAACCATCAATAACATCTCTAACTAGTCATACCGCCAAACATCGTAATTCCAATTAGACCTGGAATTTTTTCATTCACATATACACCGCTAAATAGTGTCTCTGTTCTTCCACCAACATAGGACATTGCAGACTCCATGCTCTTGCTAACCTCAGGGTCAGAAGCCATATCGGATGTTACTATTATTAGCAATACACCTGTATTTGGATTTTTTGATGGAAGTGGACAAGGTGATCCTTTCATGCATCCTTGAAAAACTATTGCACCCAAATCTCTATTGTTGGGATTTTTAACAACAGTGCTTCCAATAAATATTCTACCATTTGTTCTCAGGCATCTTTCAAGATCTTTTGTATCAAAAGTTTGTATCGGTGATGATTGCGAAGCTAATCTAAATACCTGACTTAGTAATTTTGCAAATGTTGAATTTGCTGCTGGGTACATGTTTAGCATTCCAACTCTTCCTCTTAGAAGTTGCAATTGTCTCTCATTATCTATTATGATATGAGGCTCTCCCTGGATTGATTTGAGTGCTTCTGCAAAGTTTTTCTCAATTGTTGGATTTAAAAGTTCTTGTGCAGTTGGTCTTGACAATATATAAACAGCTCTTCCCTGCGAGTCTGATGACTTCATATACCGATCTATTGGACCTTTGAGCTCTGATAAAGCAGAACCTGTCCCTCCGCCTCCGCCCGCAGATACAAATATCCAGTCGACTTTTCCAAGCCTTGTCCTAAGTGTATCTTCTATAACAGCACTATTTTCACTAAGGACTGATCTTCCAAGTGCTATATCTTTTCCAACACCATCAGCTCCCTCAAGGTGAACAAAGTTTTTAGGATCAAGATTTGAAGGTTGATCTTTCTCTGTTGTATTTACTAGAAGAGTTTTATTAAATCCTATATCTAGGAATGCTTTTGCAATTTTTCCGCCGCCGCCGCCGAGACCAATAAATGCACAATTTATTGCAGAATCTGCAACATTTTCGTCAAGAAGCAGTTCATCTTTCACTTCCTCCTGGTCATAGCTTCCTAGAAATCCAAAATCATCATCTGCAAATTGATCTGTATATGTTAGATCATTATAGATATCTTTACTATCATCTTTTTCTGGATTACTATCTTTTGGGTCTGTACTCATTTTATCTCCAATTCATTATTAAATATGATACACTCTATATAAAGGACAAGTAAAACTCTATATTAAAGTTATACTCTTTTCTTTTTCAATATCCTTCTAGATACTATTGCTTTTTCAACTTCTTCTGTTGGAAGATCTAGGTCGTCTTTTATTCTAGCAAGTGCTATCTCAATCTCGTCAGTTATATCATCAACTTCATCAACAATAAGTGTAACAGGTTTTCTTTTTTGAATTATCTTTTTTATTAAATTTTTCATATAATATCCTAGTCCTGTTCGGACCCAAAGAATGTTTCTGGCATGTCATCTATTTCTCCAAAAATCGATTCCTTGTTTATATAGTCTCGCCACGTTCCAAAATGAGAAGGAAGCTGGTCCATATCCCTAATAGATGCTTCAGGATTAACATCGCCGGGACCTCCTGGGATATTTGCTCGTACGAAGCCGCAACCCATTCCAAATCCAACAGTATTCCAAATAAAGTAGAGTGTCCTTACACCCTCAATCGATAGAAACTCTCCAGTAGTGCTTGGCTCTAGTGCAGATAACCCTTGATATGCACCAGCTAGTCGACCAAGCAAGGGAGAGTTATGGGGTGGTGCTTCAAGAAGTTCATTGAATGTAGGCGGTGGATTTGATTCAATCTCCTCTAGTGATTCACTAGAGGGCCCTCCTTTAAGAATTTGAATGCACATATCATTTGCACCATGCAGGTGCTCCTCTTCAACGAGGTCCCCGTCGTACGACCTCTGGTCATCAGCCCCAAACAGGATGCCAACAGTATTTATGATTCCAGCACCTTCAACAGATCCTCTCCACGATAGAAAGGAAGCGGGTGGCTGAGTTACACCTTCATCATATGTCCAACATGATTGAATATCTTGTTCATAATAATCATCATCTTGTTCATAATAATCATCGGGCGGTTCCAACATTCCTAGCGCAATCAGTTGCTCCTCCTCGGATCTGGATGATGCAGCACCTAAATGTCTTCTTCTTGATACGACGTATCCGCCATCATCTGCACTTGAATACCAATCTTCTACTGTGAAGCCGCCATCCCTACCTCCTGACCAGCAGCCCTCTTCAAAAGCTTCAAACGTATCGAAGCAATTCTCAAAAAATGTATCAGCGTAAGGTTCTCCATCCCAAGCTTCTCCAGACCACATTCTATCTTCTTCGCAGCACGCATGTACAATTGGGCATTGCGAGACATATGCATTTGCTCTTTCGTAGTTAATAACATTCGCTCTTTTAATCTCATATGCCATCCTACCTGCAAGCTCTAGAGCTTCTGCAGCCGCTGCTGAAGGCTTTCTTGGATTAAAAGTTAGCATTGCAACTAAGTCAATTGCATTTTGCTGAACAGTATCTGCTGAAGATGCGGGTCTAACTCTTCTAAACTCATTTTCAAATATTCTCTTCGTGACATCGTCATAAAGTAACATTTCATAGAAATCTGTACTCCACTCACCGTTAGAAATTTTATATAGAGCTACTGCAAGCTCATTGGGCTCGCTTGTGTTGAGACAGTTTGTTATGTTGTAATCATCTCCGTCAAACTGATGACCGTCAAATCTAGGTTTTACATCTGAAGCTTCTGGCGGCACAAGAGATGTTCCTCCAGCACCGATCCTATCCCAGCTAATTGGCTCATCGGTATATCTTAATTCACGAAAATTTCCACTTTCACTCCATGTCCATCCCGGCAAAGGATACCACTCAAGCTTTTCACTATTAAACTCTATACCTGGAACTCTGGTCGGAAGAGGATCTGGATCATAATCGCAATTTTCATCAAAAATTGGATCGCCAAATTCATCAAACCCTAGTGACTCTGTATCGCACTCTCGACACATGCTCATAGTATCTGAATCAAGAAATCTCTCATCGCATCCTGTACCATCGTAGACATCATTTTCCGATGTTCCCTCTGGGTAGGAATCTGGGGGAGATGAACTACCTTCTCCACAATTTATTCCCCATTTTTCGCATACTTCTTTAAAATTATCTGGACACTCTGGACCCGGTACTGTTCCCCCTGAATCCATATCCGTTCCAAAGTTTGGATCATCCCATCCAGTATCAAGTCTATTATTGGGACCTTGTGGACCATTTAGCCACCAGTATCTTAGTGCTTTGCCCATGGCTGTCGTTAGAGCATGCATAGCTTCAGTTACTGCCTCTTTAGTTGTACCTAAATCTGCGTATGCGCAATCTCCTAGCTCACTTAGTATGCCAGATGCAATAGTAGACCCAAAACTAATCTTTCCAGTATGTTTTAAAGCAAGAGTAATAACTTCATTTATTGTCTCTTTGTCATCAGCTGCTATCAGCTTAACTATTCCGGATGTTAGGAGTTTTTCTTCATTTATCTTTTTTGGCTCTTTGCTATTTGAAAGAATCTCTTTTAAAATTAAACTTCTTAGTTCTGCTCTATCAAGTTTCATTCTTTTCCCTTCGTATTCCTCTTTTATCTGGAATCTTACTATTTAAATATTCAGATAAGGATAATATATCCGTTCCAAACGGCGGACAAACAAATGGAAATATTGCGTGGATTATCATTGTAAATGATGAAAAGAGTAAAAATAGTGAAATCTTTCCTGCTTCAGCTCCATGTTGAAGATACGTCTCTCCTATTGATTTTGGATGAGCTGTAAATAATAATTTTATTCGATGTATTGGTTTTATCACTTTTACTCCAAAATTAAAAAACCTCTATACTATATATTTCAACAGTATAGAGGTTTTATATTTACGTATCTTATTTATTTCTTTTGAACAAAAGCATAAAGCTTTTCAGCCTCAGCAATAACATCCTCAGTTGTATAAGGCGTAACTGGCTTTCGATGATAATTGCTATCATTTTCAGCTAGAAAATGCTCATTATTTTCAAGACGATTAGTCCTGTCGACTACAATTCCTGTAGCCATTCCCAGCAAATCTGTGCGGAGCTGGTACCCGCTTTTATTATTGTCACTCATTTTTAACTCCTGTTGTGTGTGTGTGTATTATGAGTTCAAGGCACCTATTACAAAATTGATCCCGTGCCTACCTGCGGATTACTCTTTATATTAATATTATTTATTTTTTAGTTAATAGTTTAAAAAATAAATACTTGTCTGAGCCATCGAAGTCTTCATACAGTATTTTCTCATCATATTCATCTTCATTTGAAAGTTCATATGGGCCTGATTCAATATTTTCATCTTTGCTTTGTTTTATCTGACTGTCTTTCCAGTTTCTAACTGTATGAGTTATAACCTTCGTGTACGTATTATCGCTCTCCCTTCTAAAACTAACTGTTTTTTCTTTATGATAATCAGGTCCTGCTCTATCTATACTCTTTCTTGATTTAAGTGACATACTTTCCGTTCTTTGTAATGCTACAGTGTATTCTATATCAAAACATAAAAATATATAATACTAATATTGAATGTAAATATTAAAAACTTATAGAGATATTATTACTGCTTAATTCTACATACCCAGATCAGCACTGGTTGTCTTTTAAAAAGTTATAAACATGAATTATCATTGATAGATAGTCTATTCAACACGCTGTATAAGACCATGCGATTTCATATCTTAGAATGATAATTTGGCCAATATATTAGACCTTTTGTATAGAATATTCACAATGTGTATATAAAAAAATGAGATGCATTTTTTTGCATCTCATTAGTTTTCTATTTAAATAAATAGACTAGTTTCTAGTCAGTAGATTCAATAGTATCTTCATTAGTTTTTTCTTGATCTGCTGAAGTATTTTCAACATTTGTCTCTACTACAGTATTCGCAACATTCGTGGATGTTGATTCTGAATCAATTGCTGTATTTTCTACCGATTCTTCTACAACTTCCCCAGCTGAATCTTCACTAGGTTCAACAGTACATTGACCATATGCAGTAGCAACAACTAGAGCGCCACCAACGAAACTAATTTGGACTTTCCATTTAGCCCACAGTGATTTTAACCATTCTAACATATTTTCTCCTTTTAGAATAAATGAGGCACCTACAAACCCGTGCCTCCCTGCGGCTGGATTTACTATCCGTTCTTTGTTGCTTGAACGTGTAAACGAACTTCTTGTGCTGAAGCTTTTACTTCTTGCATTGCTTTTCTAACTCTAGTACCTGCCGAGTTATTTCCACCATCATAAAATTTATCATAGTCATTTCGAACTGACTCTAAAAGACTGATCATCTCACTTAAAGTGTCTGGTGTATTGCTCATTGTTAATCTCCTATTCATGAGTTTTGGAATAGCCATTCCGCTATTAGTATAAAAATTATAGAATCCGTGTTAAATTCGTAAAGTTACTATTCTAACTCTTGTATTAATCCTGAGATGTCTATATCATCTAAGTTTTTGCCAAATGGTTGATGCATCTGTAATCCCATGCCTCCCTGCGGAATATTTTAAATTAGTTACCAGTTAACGCCTGTGGTTACTGCAACTCTATAATAATCATTAACATCTGGCACGAAAACAAGATGAACTGGGACACTAAAGATTCCAGCGTCTTGAGTCCAGCCAACTGCTGTTACAAGATGCACATAGTGATTCTCATCTGAAGGATCTACAATAGTAACGTTAGCGCCTACAGCTAGTTGAAAAGCATCTTGAATCTCAAATCCAACCAGTGCATTGGCGGAAGGTAGTACCACACTTTGGTCCAAACCACTAATGGTCAAATTCTGAATGAAAAGCAAATCGAGCCATGAATCACCATCCATAGTCTGCTGCATTTCGAAACCAATGGCAAACATGTGCGGGCTCTGAAGTCTATCAGATTCATCTGCATTATTTGCATAATTGTAACCGAAACGAATTCCTTTTCGAGTATTCCAATCCATTTCTGCACTAGCGTTTCCACCTACTGCGTGGTCATCTGCATATACGGGCGTTGATAACCCAAGGCATAACATGCATGCCAAAATTTTCTTAAACATTGTTTTCTCCTAAAAAAATAGGGCACCTGTAATCCCGTGCCCCCCTGCGGATTTGAGCGTTTATTAAGCGCTATATGATTCTCTAATATTCACAGCACAGGGACCTTTTCTACCTTCACTAATCTCATATTCGACCTGATCACCTTCATTGGCGGTTTCAGCTCGAAGCTCCGAGACGTGAAAGAAAAGATCCTCTCCTACGTTCTGGGTAATAAACCCAAAACCTTTGCTAGTATTAAAAAACTTTACTTTACCTTTGTTCATTTATCTTCTTTTGTTTTATTGTAAATTGATGCACCTGTAACCCGTGCCTCCCTGCGGTTTATAATTATAATTACTCTTCAGATGAGTCGCCAGTATCAACTACATCAGCAGTATCAGAACCTGTATCCTCATCCTTATCTGCGCATCCAGCTAAAATACCAAGTGCAGCAATAGTCAAAAAGATTTTCATTGTTTTCCTCCATCCCAAAATATTATAATAAAAATACACTGTGTATAACTTTAATTTAAAGTTATTTCCACCAGACTGGTTCAGCTGTTTTCCATTTAGCAAATCCAGATTTTTCACCAATATAATAGTCTCTATATGATTTTATAGGATCATTACACTTGTACTGGTCTGGCATTGATAATCTAAATGGTGTTAAGCCAGTATCAACAATAGGGGAGATATCTGATGATTTGCACCATTCTATAACTGCCTGTGTTTTATGTGTGCGATTATACCTTCGTGTATATTCTTCGCACATTGCGATCCCGTGTTCAATAAGCCAGTTCCAATTAGACTGTGATTCGCCTACCCAGATCGTACATGGATGCTTTGCGTGAGTCGGCCTATATGGAACTTCATGTCCAAGCTTAGAAGCTGCTGTGCACAGTATTTGGGCTGTCTCTACTATCATTTTAACAACATGCTTGTCGCAAAGCATCGTTGCTGCAACTTTTGGATCTCTGTCTAAAATAAAAATATTCATATGTAACTCTTACAATTATTATAATAAATTTTTGTTTAAATTACATGTTAATCTATTCTATCACAATTCCTTTTATAACATATAAGATTTCGCCTGTTATTGGATCTATTCTTACCTCAACTGTTAATTGTGGAGGAGATTCAGGCTCCTCCACTTTGCCATCACATCCCACACACATATCTGGTTCTTCGGGAATCTCTACAGCAATAGGTTCCGGTGTTTGATCGTCATTAGCAGCTGCTATCTCAAGACCAGCAATTAAAAGAAATGTAAAAACAAAAGCCATTTTTAACCTCTTAGATAATTTCTAGTGCACATGGCACAGAATGCAATACCTAGTAATCCAAACCCTAAGCTTCCCGATATAAAAGAGTTAAATGCCCAAACCGCATTTACCACAGCACATACTAAGCTAATTTTTCTAGACGCCAATAATTCCATTTTTACTCCATTGCCCCAAGGGCAGTTCGCAAATCATCTCTTCGCATTTCTTCTGGGTTGTCTGTGGTTATATTCTCCAAGTCTTCACCAAAATAATCTTCCAAATATATCTCTCCGAGATTTTCACCCGACATTCCTACTGAGTAGATTGGCTTGTCGATTCCAATCTCGTAGGCTTTTTTCCAAAAGTGCTCAGGCCATGGGCGGCCCTGATTAAAGTGGCAGTACCATCCGTCAATAGTCCAGTTACCAACTAGAATCTCTTCAATTTGACTACTTGTTACATCACCTGGTCCAAGAACAACGTAATTTGCAATATTATTTAAATCTTCCTGTGAGAGCTCAGCTTCCGGCTCTTCCCCTGCAGCAATTGCTCTCTCTCTATTTCTCTGGTGAATTCTCTGTCTGAATGCAACTGTGCTTTCTTTTCCATGAACTCTTCCGGGACCTGTTCTCTTTGGGAGTCCGGAGTGCTTATACACATCTCTTACTGTTTGATCAGCCGCCCTAAGAGTCTGGGATGCCAAGTCTTCCCTTGATGCAAATATAACATGACCTTTTAATATCATTCCATATCCAGCTGCATCTAGCTTATTATTGATAAATCCGTGACATGACATGACATCTTTATGTTGCTGCCCCTCTTGTGATAAGTATCCTTCTCGTGTTGCCTTACTATCTGGAAACTTTAGGCCTAGTGTATCACCAAACATATTAGATGCTGCTGCTTGATAGTTTAAATTATGAACTAGAGTAACCTGATTTTGAAAGAAAGATTTATCTGCGTATTTCTGAAAAAGTTGTAATAGTTTTCTCTCAATTACAACCTCTCTATCTGATTGAACATTATGTGCTCTTCTAGGCCCAGGACCCTCTGGAACTTTTTTCCCATAGTATTTTGACTTGGCATGAGCTGGTAGCTCTCCAGGATCAATTGTCTGCTCAGCACCTGGAGGATCATATGGATTTCCCTCTGGGTCATATCTTCTGGTTTTTATATACCCATACTCATCTTGAAGCTCATTCCACTGTTTTAAGAGGGGCATAAACTCATCTATGAAATCCTGGTTTCTGGTTTCATTTATAAAACCTCTCCATGACTCCATTATTAGCTTCATATCGTTCATGCTAATAAATATCTGCTAGGCTGAGAAAGATAAAAAAAAAGTGGTGGACCCGGCGGGAGTCGAACTAGTGACAGACGCTAGTTAGCTTTTTTCTAATAGGCCTTATTGAACCGGCAATATGACATGGGTCTTCATCAGTTTTGGTTCTCTGTTGCCAGCCTCTCATCATATCAGGAAGCTCCTTCAAAAAAGGATACTGTGACTCATCATCGAGGGAGACGGCCTCCTCGGCAAGAGCCTCACACTTCATGAGATGTTTATTAATGCAGTCAG
>Ga0080013_1001543_pt1 | contig 30125 bp, 29 predicted proteins | sample ETNvirenome_6_85_FD_69236 | JGI IMG/M metagenome (GOLD analysis project Ga0080013, IMG submission 69236) | Marine viral communities from the Pacific Ocean - ETNP_6_85 (SPADES assembly) (version 2) | ecosystem: Environmental > Aquatic > Marine > Oceanic | place: Pacific Ocean | collected 2013-06-19 | reverse complement strand
GAGTTCTCCGGGTTCAGCCAAGAGAAACTGCAGGCTTTTGAGCAGGGAGTGCTCCCAAAGTCAAAGAAAGAGCTTACAAGTGGTAATTAAAACAATATCTGTCAGTGAGGGCTATTGGGATGTACAGCCTATGTCTATTTGGCGTTATACAGTACCTAGGAAGGTACTTTGGGGTAAAGGGCGATATAAGGTAAGCTTTCCTAACATTAAGAGCGTTAAAGACAAATAATGCCACCTAATAATACATTACTGGGTATGACAACTGCTGAGCCTGTTTCCACAGCTGTTCATAGTAATATTAATAGTTTACTGGCACAGTCTGATAAAACACACTTATGGCAAAAAGCTTTAGGTGAGGTAGAGAAAAGTATGTCTGGATATAAACATCCAGAGCCTATAGCTGGTACTGCTCCAGATGTAGCATTAAATCCATTACTGGCTGCTAAAAGTATTCCTAATTTATTAAAAATGGTAAAAAAGATAAATTTAAAGAATCCTATCTATCATCATACATCTATACCTAAAGCTAAAGAAATACTGGAAACTCAAAAAATAATTGGAATGCCTCAACCTGATAAATTTTTAAAGGATGTTAATAAGCCAACAAGAGCTTTTTCTGTAACTAGAGACCCTAAGTTTTTATCTAGACCGCATAGCAATATAGGAACTGATGTAAGATTTATTATGGATAGGGATGAGTTAATCAGGAAAGGTTATAGGCTAAAACCATTTGCTGAAGAAGGCTATAGAAAAACAAAAAGCAAATTTGGAGAATCTATTTTTTTTAAAGGTAAACCTAAATCTGAATCTTGGCTAGAAAGTATGAAAGACTTTTGGGGAAAAAATGCAATAAAGGAATTAAAAAAACATGGGCTAGTTTTAAAACGTGCTCCAATGAACCCTCGCTTTGAATTTGAAGAAAGAGTTTTAGGAAATTTACCAACAAAGGATATAAAATTAATTGATTGGGCTAAAATACCTATAGCTCATGGTACAGAACTAGCTCAAGGAATAAATATGAAGAGTAAATATCTTTATGGTGGAGCAAGAGTACCAACAGAAGAACTAAAGCATTTAATGGAATCTATTATGAATATAAATCAAAAATCTCCACAATTACCACTTATAATGAGTGAACAGGTTCGTAGTACATTGAAGCAAGTACAACCATACCTAACGAATATATATACTCAGTATGGTCATCCTAATAGGGTTAAAGCATTGGAAAAATTAATGTCAGCACCAACTTATAAATATAATCCTTTTAAAGGAATCAATACTAACTTTCAATATTGGAAGGTTGGCGACCCCAAGGTACAATTTAAAAAATTTAAAGAATATCAAAAAATGGTTGAAAAAAATAACCCTAAGTAATGCCTGTACCATTTAAAAAAGATTTTAATATAACCCCCAGCCCTTCAGAAATGAAGGAAAGGGATGAGGTACTTGCAAAGTCTTATAATAGTCTTATTTATTTTGGTAGGGCTTTTTTACCTAGGGACTTCCTAAACAAGTCAGCTTCTCCTGATTTCCATTTTGATGTAGCAAAAAAACTAACAAGGACAGATCCCGGCAGTAGAACTTGTATTATTATGCCGAGGGGTTTTGGAAAATCTATCTTGTCAAAAGCCGCAATTATGCATAAATTGTGCTTTGCTGATGAAAATAAGCAGAATTTCGTTGCTTGGGTATCAGAAGAGCAGAGTCAGTCTATTGACCATTTAAAATATTTGAGGAATCATTTTGAGGTTAATAAAAAGATTAAATACTATTTTGGTAATATGGATGGCAGTACCGCTGGTAAGAGGTGGACAGAGAAGGATATTGTTACTCCTAAGGGAGATCGGGTTATTGCCAAGGGTACATCACAAAGACTTAGGGGTAGATCTGAGGTAGATGTCCGTTATACAGGCATCATCTTAGACGACTTTGAATCAGAACTTAACACTAAAACACCGGAACGCAGGGCTGAGATCAAGAAGTGGATCGTATCTACAGTATATCCGGCACTGGAAGAGACACCCGGTAATGAAGGCTGGATCTGGCTATGTGGCACTATTGTTCACTTTGACAGCTTTCTGCAGATGGTTGCTGATGGCTTTAGGGAAGCAAAGAAAGAAGATCGTAGTTATCCTTGGGATGTTGTCTTTCATAGAGCTATTGAAGATAGCAAATCAATATGGCCGGAGCAGTTCTCTTTAAAGAAGCTAGAGACAAAAAAGAAAGAGTTCATTGAAGCAGGGTTGGTTAATAAATTTGCGCAGGAGTACATGAATGATGCTAGGGATATCTCTAATGCAGCATTTAAAATTGATAGAATCCAGTATTATAGCGGGAGTGTAGAGAACCGACAAGGGTTCAACTACTTAATAGACGGTGAGGATGCCACCCCCCTTAATATTTACATTGGCGTTGACCTTGCGGCAACAGCCACTGATACTTCGGATTATCAAGTCATTATGGTTATGGGTATTGATTCTAGTGGAAATCGCTATGTTCTGGATTATTATCGTGAGCGTATACCCACTTTTGATCTTCCTCCAAAAATCATTGAGTTTGCTAAGCGATTTTCCCCGGTACGTCGGGTCACGATTGAAACGGTGGCTGCCCAAGAAATGGTTCGGGATATGGTAACAAGATTGTCTGTCAAGGAAAAAAGATTGATGCCCGGCATCTTTAAAGGGGTAAAACCCCCAGCTAGGGTAAAAAAGGAAGACAGACTGGAGACAGCACTTGGTGCTATTGTTAATTCAAAGAAATTATATATTCAGCGGCAAATGACGGAGTTGGTAGATGAGCTGTTTGAGCACCCTAAACCCAGACATGATGACTTAATGGATGGATTATACTATGCAGACTACTTTGCCAAACCCCCTAAAAGCTCAAAAACAAAATTAGAGAATCTACATAATGAGAAATTAAATGATAAAAAGTTTAACATTGTAAGGGCTTATAATTGGATGACTGGATCTAGAACATAATTATTTTGTATTTTATTTTTTTATAACTTAAATTAACTTAAGGTACCACATGCCAAGGTTTTCAAAAAGATCAAAAGAGCGGCTTGCAACCTGTGATCAACGGCTGCAAGATGTATTTAATGAAATAATTAAGTATGTGGATTGCTCCATTTTAGAGGGGCAACGAAGTAAAGAAAGGCAAAATAAATTATACGATGAAGGTCGTACTAAGGTACGTTATCCTAATGGTCGTCACAATAATGACCCTTCTCAAGCCTGTGATGTTACTCCCTACCCTGTGGATTGGGAAGACAGAGAAAGGCAGACCCTCTTTGCAGGTTTTGTTCTTGGGCTGGCTCGTAGTATGGGCATTACTTTAAGGTGGGGAGGAGACTGGGACATGGATTTTCATGTCATGGACAACCGCTTCGACGATTTTCCTCATTTTGAAGTGAGAGATTAGTGGCAGCGACCACAGATAACAGTATAGATTTGGCATTAAGAGTCCCAAGGGGCGCTTATGTAGTGAATAAACAGGCAACGGATATGTTTCCTTTCTTAAAGGATCTTGCTAGTAAATACCCTGTACCAAAAAAAGATCTTGCAGGTGGTGTAAATATTAGCGCAACAGAAGGTGAAACATTCGTGCCACAAGAAATGGTGGATGATGTGGGATTAGGTAATTTAGAATTTTTTAATAACAAACCAAAAGAGGGCGGTCATCAGTCTATTGATGGTATTATCGCTTTTGAAACTCTGCAAAATATAAAACCAGTATCTAATGGTGGAGAGATACAACTAGATAATTTTATGGGTGGAGGCCCGTTAATGAATTACGAAAATGGTGGTCAGACGCCAGAAATGGATATAAGAAGGAACACCGCAAACTTACGCCCAAGTCCATATATGAGATATGAAAGAGTTGAAGGTGCGCCCATGCGAGGAGAGCCATTGTTTGATGAAAGGCGTGCTCTCACAGATATGGCGATTAAGAGCGGTAATGCACCAAACTGGTTTAGGGCTGGGGAGCAAGATGGTGTGCCGCACAGTATTGGCTGGAAAGACTATGTTGAGTCGGGTCAGGGTAATATGAGAGATGAAATGTTATTAGATAGGCTTTTACGTTCCGAGACTTGGACTGGGAGGACTTATGATAAAAGCAAGGCTGATATAGATAATTTAAATTTTTTAGCTAAGAAGGGTTACCAATTAGACGAAGAAGAAACTCAGGCACCAGTTAAGAAATTAATGGATGCGCTATCTGAAGACAAAAGTTTATTAAACAATATAAGACGCACCTCTAGCTTTTTTAATAAACAAAATGGTGGGTTAACTGGTATGGAAAATGGTGGATCACCTCGTTTTGTAAGTGGAGCTCAACCAGTAGAGTGGAATTATGATGACCCAGAAATGTTAAGAGCTTTATTTTCTGTTCCAGCAGGTCAAGTTGGAGAAGGAGAGGGGTTGAGATATTATTCAGCAGAAAAGCCCTACACTCAGTTAGCTAATTTAGATAGAAAAGTTCTCTTTAATAGGGCGGTTCAAGGAATGGCTGATGCTCCTCAAGATTCAGTACCTTCTGATATGGTAGAAAATTATTTTGAAAGTCCCAAAAAAGGTGGGTTTCTTAGAAAATTATTAGGTATGCAACAGGGTGGCCCATTACCAAAGGGTAGTACTGCTGAGAAAACCCCTAATCCTTTTGTACCTTTCGATCAAAGACCAAATCAAGATACTGCTAGTGGTCGTTGGGGTGAACCCGGTGCTTATATGCGGTCTTTAGCAGGAGTTATGGATAGTTTAAACATGGAAGATTCTATAATGACTCATAAAAAAGGTCAGAATTTTTTAAATAAATTAAGAATAAAATCTATGCTAAATGGAGCGGGTACAGCAATAGAAAATCCAAGACCTGAATATATTTATGACGGTTTAAATAGGGGAGATACTATTCAGCAAGACCCTACAATGAGAGATTTAAATGAATATTTTAATAGTCAGCTTATGCAAGGTAGAGACTCAGCAGCTATTGAACAGGGGCGGCAGTACAGAAGACCGTTTCCGGGGTATTAATTGAGTAAGATAGATAAAGATCCAAGAGCTTTACATAACGAAGAACTTCATCGTCAATGGAGAGATGCTCGTTCTGAATGGGATACAGAGTCCCGTAAGGATATTGATTTTTATCTTGGTAATCATTTTAGTGCGGAAGAGTCTGATGAGCTATCTCAGAGGAATCAAGCTGATATCCCAATGGATAGAATCTCGTCTGCTATTGAAAAATTTAAAGCTGTATTAACTTCCAGACCACCAGCATTTACAATTAGCCCAAGGGAAGATTCTGATGTTCAGGTTGCTTCTTTATGGCGAACTATTATGGGTTATGTATGGCAAAACTCTGATGGTGACTGGCAAATAAAGCAAGCTATACAAGATTATGCAACTACCGGAATAGGTTATCTATATGCTTATATAGATGGAGAATCAGATTTCGGTAGAGGTGACGTCAAGTTTACTTATATAGATCCGTTTCGGGTATATGTGTCTCCAAGCTCTAGAGATCGTTGGTTCAACGACTCTGATGGTCTTATCCTTTCTACCATCCTGACAGGTGAACAAGTCGTCAACCTCTACCCTGAATTAAATGATCAAACAGATCCAGAGACTGGTGAGGAGATACAGGGTTTAATTCATAGTATATCAGGATTTACATATGATGAAGAAGATTATCCATCTTCTCAAAATCGTAATTCAATGCAGGTATTTACACCAGCAGAAGTAAAAGATAAAGATTATTTTGAAGTTAAAAAATATCAGGTATTAGAACGATTTTATAAAATAAAAGTTCCTTTTTACAGGGTAATTGATATGAAAACCCAAGAAGAGGAAATATTATCACAAGAAGAATATGCTCAGTTTTTTCAAGAAAATTCTGAAGCTATTGATATTGGAGCATTTACTGCGGTTGAAGTATTACAGAACCGGGTAAAAGTATGTGCTACGTTAGGTGAGATAGTTTTATATGAATCTGTTTTAAATACAGATGAATACCCTATAGTCCCGCTGCCGAACATCTGGACAGGAACTCCATACCCCAAGAGCGACGTCTCCCGTGCTAGACCAATGCAGCGCCTTTTAAACAAGCTTTGGTCTCTAGCTCTTTCCCATGCCCAAGCTTCAGCGGGACTAAAACTTTTAGTTCCATTAGGTAGTGTAGATGATATAGACCAACTTGAAAAAGATTGGGCTAATCCAAATGCTGTAATAGAAGTGGATTCTTCTCAGGGAGAACCTCATTATCCAGCTCCTCAACCATTAGCTGGTGAGTTCTATAAGCTGATACAGCAGTCAGAATTTTATATAGATTTTATATTTGGCCTACCGGAAATGATGCATGGATTTGCTGAGAAAGCTCCAGAAACACATAAGGCTACAGAAAGAATGATAGCTCTTGGAAGTGAAAGACCTAAATCTAAATTAAGGGATATTGAGTTTAGCATTAATAAACTTGGTAAGGTTTTATACAATCTGTCAAAAGGGCATTATTCTTATAAAAAGATTTTTAGATTAGCTCAACCAAATAACAATATCACAGAGGTTATGGCGAATTATTATACAGATGTTAGTGGTGCTGTAGTGGATTTGAAAAAAGAGAGGCATATATTAGATCAGCATGATGTAAGAATTGAGCCCGGATCTACGATGCCTTCAAGTAAATATGCTGAGCTTGCAGTTTATCTTGAGGCTTTTCAAATGGGAATAGTTGACCGTTATGAAGTTCTAAAGAAGAATCCTGAGATATTTGATAAAGAAGGTATTATGCGTAGAACAGAAGAGAAGCAGCAAATGATGCAGCAGATCAAAGCTATGGAAGAGCAGATAAAGAATTTGCAAGGTGACTTGCAGACAGCCCAACGAGAGTCTGTCAGTGATAGAAAAAGAGTTGAAGTTGAAAAGTTTAAAACTAGACTTTCCGAAGTTAATTCTGAATCTAAAGCAGACAGAAGGGTGCAACGTAGTAAACTAGAAAACGAGGTGAAGCTTGAGGTGGAGAAATTGTCTAGTGATCTGAAAGATATTCAGAGAAAAGCCAGTTCAACTCCAGAAGCCTAAGGACATCTAAGGAGAGTATATGTCAACACTACAAGAACAGGAAATGAACATCGACGCTGGTAGTCCAGCACCAAATGAGTCATTTGTGGAAGATATCGTAAATGAACAAGCTATCTCAAATGAGGTGGCTGAACCGCAAGTAGAAAGTCAAGAACAGCCTACTTCAACGGATTTTGAAGCAGAGTCTAAAAAGTTTCAATCTATGTATGATCGTGCGCAAGCCGAAAATTCTAAATTGCAACAAGGGGCTCAAATACTTAATCTCTTGGAACAGAGGCCAGACTTGGTGAAGGTACTTGAAGACGGTATAGCTAATCCATTGACTCAAGGTAGCGAACAGGACATCAAGATTGATGATTTCAATCCTTGGGATGCCTTTACAAATGAAAACTCTGATTCAGGTAGATATGTAGATCAAAAGATCGAATCTAAAATAAATCAGATGGTTTCAGAAAAATTGGCAAACCAACAGCAACAAATGCAAGCTGAATTGCAGATGAATAACACAGTAAATGAATTGCGTGGAACGTACAAAATGTCAGATAATCAGATTCAAGACTTTCTTCAATTCACTACAAAACCAAAGGAATCAGTGGGTTTAAATAATCTAGTGAAGCTTTGGCAGATGCAAAACAGTCAGTATGTTGCTAACAACGACACAGTAGAAGCGGTAAGTGCAGCGAAACAAGCTCCCCGTACAGCTGGAGTCCTGCAAGGTCAGGCTCCTGAAAGTCCTAAAACAGACCAAGATAAGGTTTGGGATACGATTATGAAAACGGGCAGTGGTTCGGCACTTCCATAATAATAACAAATAGTAAGAGGAAAATAAAATGGCACTTTCATATAACTCTGGGACTTTAAAGTCCAGTGATATTACCGCCTCAACTACCTCTGCTGACGTAGGAACCGCCCCGGATCGTAGACGATTATATAATTTCGGTGACCGAGTAGCTGAATTAGCTCCTGAAGAGTCCCCGTTTTTCGTCTACCTGAGTAAGGTTGCGAAAGCCCCTACCGATGACCCAGTATTCCGTTACTTAGAAAATCGGAATAAAGTTAACTGGACTGACCGTTCATTCTTATTAGCTGCGGCTGTAAATGGTGGATCTGCTGTATCAGCAGGATCTGCCTATACATTCACAGTTGATACGTCTGGCGGAGCTTCAGTTGACTGGCTGATCAAAGGTATGGTATTTGTTGTAAGCACAGTTGACAGTACAGCTGGAATTGGACACACGATTGCTCGTGTGGATTCTTCTGTATCTGACTTAGGTTCTAGCTCTTCTTTTACTGGTAAGATCATTGATGTTTCTAATTCTAATGTTAGTGGATATAATGTTCTTGCTAATAATGATAGTTGCCAAATAATTGGTACATCATTTGAAGAAGGTTCTGGAGCTCCTGATGTGTGGTCTAGCGAACTTGAAGATAATTATGGGTACACCCAGATCTTTAAGACAGCTTGTGAAATGACCAATACAGCAATAGCTACTCGTTATCGTGGGTACGCAGACGAATGGTCTCGTATCTGGGCAGATAAACTGCGTGAGCATAAGGTTGATATTGAGCGGGCTATGTTATTCGGGCAAAAAGCACGAGTAAGTAGCATTCAATACACTGAAGGCATTGTAGGACATATTGTGAAGAACGTAAACCCATCTGCAGCAGATGCGGATCTTTCGTATTCTTCCGGTAGTTCTTATTATCGTACAGCAGCTCAATCTGAGTTTACTTACGATAGGTTGCTTTCAGATCTAGAAGTAATCTTCGACCCCGCACGTGGCGGATCAAGTGATAAGCTTGTTCTTTGTTCACTACCAGTTATCACGTTTTTCAATAAACTTGGTAGCTCAACTTTCTTGTCTGGTTCTTTGAACCATGCAGCAGAGGGTAGTTCAAGAACACCTTCACAGGCTTATTCATACAATTTTGATTCTCGCCAAGGTGCTTTCGGTCATTCCATTATGGTTATTGATACCATACATGGTCGTTTAAATCTGGTTAAAGAACCACTATTTCGTGGTATCGCATCTGGGTTTATGCTAATGGCTGATATGAGTCAAGTTGCTTACAGACCACTTGTGGGTAATGGTGTAAATCGTGACACTCATGTAATTTCTAATGTTCAATCAGATGATGAAGATCTGAGGAAAGATATGATCCTGACCGAAGCCGGTCTAGAGGTTACTCTTTCTGAATCTCATGCTCTGTATAACATAGAATCATTATAAGGAGTTAAGTTATGAGATCAGAATTACTCGAAAAATCAAGTGGAAAATATCAAACAGGTGAGAGGGCTGTTGAGTATATAGATAATGGGGCTGCAAGGTCTATTACATTACTAGCTGCTCAGTCAGGCACTCTTTTTGCTGTTGATATGTCAACCGTTGATAATAATGTAACTGTAACATTACCAACAGCTTCGGCTGCTGTGGCAGGTGTTAATTATGATTTTTGTTTCACCGTCGATTCTGACGATGATGCAGATTTCATTATAAACACTGGTGCAGCTGGTACTGATATTTATGGTGGTATTATTACATTAGCGGCAAATAGTACAATAGATGCCTTTGCTGGTATTTCAACAATAACAGTTGATGGTTCTGTTGCACAATCTTCAGAAGGCTTAAAAATGTCTTTTGTTTGTGATGGTACTAATTGGCACTTGAGCGGTCATATAATGACAGCAGTTGGAACAGTTCACCTAGTTGGTGCGGCTGGAGTCTAATATTCCGAATAAATAAGGAAAACAGTTTTATGATGCTGTGGGGAGAGTCAATAAAAGGCTTTCCCCAAAATCATTAAGGAAGATTTATGAAAAAGAAATGTGTACATTGTGAGCATCCAAATAAAGAGGGATGGTTTTATTGTAAGAGTTGTGGCAATAAGGCTTCTATAAGTAAATTTACTACGAATTTATATATGATATCAGATATGGGTAAAAGAACCGATGTGGAGCTCAGCGAACAGAGTATGGATAGAAATATTAAAGAAATGAACGAGAGGACATATGCCTAAAGGTGGTAAGAAATAATGGCAGGTACATTAAAAGTTAAAATACAGGAAGATATTATACTTGATAATCAAGATTATGGTTCTAAACGAGTGTTTGAAATATCAAGTATTGCAAATATAACTAAAAAAATAGTAAGCATTGCAGGAGATGATGATGCTACGGTATTAGTTTTTAAATCAACTACAGCCTCAGCAGATGGAGCCTTAGATTTACAAACTGTGAAGTATATAAGAATCACAAATTTAGATAGTTCTAATTCTGTTAATGTTTCATTACAGTTAGATTCTGATGAAGACAATTCTGCTGCAGATTTATCAATAACACACCTACTTGAAGCTGGAAGAAGTTTTCTAATGGGTGCTCCAGATGAAGGTGTTCATGCAGATGATGATGCTGCAACGATAGTAACATCTTTAACGGATTTAGAAAGTATTATAATAGATCCCGGTTCTAATACTGGTCAGGTTGAAGTTTTTGTAGCGAGTACATAATGGCTACATTCGAAGCACAGGTAGAAGCGCTTACCAGTCTTTCGATAGACGGAAGTAGTGCTCCTAATCAAACGGAGTTGACTCAATTTCTTACTGATGGTGCTAAAGAAATTATAAATATATTACCTAAAAATCTTCTTGATTTATGTTCATCTTCTGTATCATTTACATCTGGAAGTTCCAGTACTTTAAATACTGGTAAAATTTCAAATATATTAAGGAGTGATGGTGATATAAATCAGCCCTGCAGAAGAATAGACTCATCTTATAAGGGTAGATATAGTGACCCTGAAGATATGAATTATGCAACGGTTACTGACCCTTTATATTATATAGAAAATAATAGTATTGATGTTCTACCATCTGGTGGTTCTTGTACGTATTCAGAGGTTCAGTATCCATCAGTAGTTTATAGTGCTAGTAGTATCTCAGAATTTCCTGATGAGGCTGAATACTTAATTCCATTATATGCATCTGTAAAATCATTACAGAATGCACTGGGTAGCAAGAGTGGTAATTCAGATATTACAACTTCTTTAACGGCTATCAACACAGAATTAGATGAGACTATAAGTATTGCGGATAATATGCATACAGAAATTGCTATCATAAATTCATCTGCTGATAGTGCTTTAACTGAAATTGGTTTAGCTAATACAGAAGTTGACAAAATGGCGGCAGAGGGAGCATTAGACAATGCTGAACTAGATAAGGCAACTTCAGAATTAGCAGAGTCTGCAACCCTTGTAGATTCCGCTGTAGACACTGCAACTGCTGCTATTGCTACAGCTGCAGGAAGAATTAATACTGCTGTGGGTTTAGCTAATGCTGAATTTGACAAAGCAGAAACAGAGGCCGATGCATCTGAGAGTGAGGTCGATGATGGTAAGATAGATACAGCCTTGGATTTAATAAATAGTCAAGCGGATAGTGCAGTATCTGCCATATCAAATGCATCAACAGCGCTGGGTAGTGCTAATACAAGAATTGCTACTGCTAAAAGTGAAATAGATTTAGCGAAAGTAGAGGCAGCTGAAATAGCTACACAAACTGATAATTCTAGTGATTTCGCAACAGCTTTAACTGCTATAAATACAGAACTTGATAAAGTAGATGACGTGATTGTAGAAGCCAGTGTTGAGTTTGATAAAGTTGACAATGTAATTGTTGAGGGCAGTGTAGAACTTGATAAATCTACCGCATTATTAGATTTGGGTGAGGCTGATACGGAGGGAGCTGTTAATACAGCATCGGCAAAAATAATAACAGAATTAGATGAAACACAAGCTATATGTGATAAGATAGATGCTGATTTAGTTCTTGCGAAAGCTGAAGTTGTTCTCGCTAAAGCTGAGGCGGCAGAACTTGCCACAAGCACAGATAATTCAGGTGATTTTGAGACAGCTTGTGATGCTATGGTTACAGAGTTGGGTAAGGTTGATGAGATAATTTTATTAGCTAATGATGAATTTGATGAGGTGGCAGCTGAAGTTAGCTCAACCGCCACATCTCCAATTACATCTGCTAGATCTGCAGTACCTAGTGTAATATCTGTAGATGATTTAAATATAAATGCTGTGTTACCTGCTGCACCTTCAGTAAGTACAGTATCTTATACAGATGCTACTAATTCAGATGCAAGCGTTACTGCTGTTTCTACTGCAACTGCGTCTGCCCCTTCTATTATTGATGTGAGCAGCAATGCTCCAGCTTATACAAAACCTAGCCTTACTAGCAGGGTTGCATTTAAAGCATTCTATGCAGACACATCAAATGCTAATCCTTTTGGAGATAACGATCCCGGTGATTTTTCAATATCTGTAAATGTGCCTGTAGCGCCTGCAATAAGTATAATTAGTTACACAGATGCAACTAATGCTGATGCTGCTTCTACGGCTGTAGCTACATTAGATAATTTAGCATCTGCTATAACTATAATTGATGTAAGTAGTAATGCGCCTACATTTACAAAGCCAACAGTGGCCCCAGATTTTGCAAAGATAAATGAGCACTTAGATACAAATGAAGATCCAGAACTAGCTTCTGTAAAAATACAGCAGATACAAGCTCAAATATCTGAGTACAATGCTAATATACAAAATGAACAAGCTGAGTTTAATAAGGAGAAAGCTCGTTATGAGATGGAGTTTCAAGAGGCGGTTACTAAGTATAATGCAGATCTTCAGATTGAAATTACAAATGCGAATAATCAAGCTGAGGAATTTAAACAAGAGTCTAGGCAAGCTACTGATGTTGACAAGTTTAATAAAGCTCAAGATCAGGCTTTAAGTTTGGCAAACGCTGCAAAACAAATGGAAGATTTAATTGCTGATAACAATAGTAAGATGCAGAAGTATTCAAATGAGTTAAGCTCTTATCAGGCTGAAGTAAATAAGGAAGTCTCAGAATATTCTCAGAAGTTTTCTAAATATCAATCTGAAATTAATGCAGTATACCAAGCTTGGGCAAAAACAGAGTCTGATAGTTTTCAACAATATCAATCAGATATACAGAATGAATTAAATGAGTTCAATAAAGATAATGCAAGATATCAAATAGAGTTTAAGGAAGCTGTTGATAAAAGTAATGCTGATCTCCAAGTTGCTGTTTCTAATGCAAATAACTTAGCTCAAGAGTATAGACAAGAAGCTCAGCAGTCAACTGACATTGATAAATTTAACAAAGCTCAGGATCAAGCTCTTAATCTTGCCAATGCAGCTAAGCAGATGGAGGACTTAATAGCTGACAATAATAGTAAACTTCAAAAATATTCTAATGAACTTCAATCCTATCAATCTCAAATAACTAAAGATGTTCAGGAGTATCAACAAAATTTAGATCAAAAAGTAAAAGAATTTGATTCTAGTATAAAATTACAGCAATCTTATTACCAAGAAGCTCAAGCTAGAGTAAATGCTGGTAATGCATTCTTACAACAGGCTCAGGCTGTGATTGCACAGGCTCAAGGTTATGCAGCTGAGGTAAGTGCTAGGGTTGGTTTTAGTGGTGCAAAGTCACAGGCTGTTCAAGGTCATATAAGCACAGCTCAAAGTTATGTTGCTACAGCGCAGGGATTTGGAAATGAGGTTCAGGCTAAAGTTGCAATAGCTAATGGTTATGTTTCTGAGATTAATATTAGGCTACTGCAGGCAGACGCAAAAAGAAAAGAATCTCAATCAAGATTAGCTGCCGGAGGAGCTTATTTTCAAGAGGCTCAATCAATAGCAGGTCAGGGCAATGCCTACCTTTCAGAAGCTAAGGCATATATAGAACAAGCTCAGGGGTATGCAGCAGAAGTGGGTGCTAGATCCAATTTTACAGGAGCTAAATCTCAGGCAGTGCAGTCATATATCAATACTGCTAATGCTTATCTAGCTGAGGTTGCACAGGATATAAATCTTGCTCAGGGATATGTGGCTACTACAAGTGCTTACTTGCAATCAGCACAAAGTTATGCTCTTGAGGTTGATTCAAGACTTAAATATGCATCTGGTTTTATACAAACATCTCAAAATAGAATTGCGGTTGGTAATGCTTATTTAGCTGAGGCTAACGCATCATCCGCAGAGGCCCAAACTTACATAGGGGAAGTATCGGCTAGGGTTCAGCAGGTTCAGTCTCAAATAGCTGTTGCGCAGGGTTTTATAGCTAATGGTGGTGGATATTCAAGAGTTGCTGATACTTATGCTAAGGCAGCTCAGGGTTATCTTGGTACTGCAAATTCTTATTTACAATCAGCTCAAGGTTATGTAGCTTCTGCACAAGCTTATGCTGGTGAAATTTCATCGAAGTTATCTATAGCTCAGGCTTATGGAAATGAAGCTCAAGTAAGATTAGCAGTTGATACAGCTGAGTATGCTTGGATGGAAAAACAACAAGCAAAATTACAAGCCGATTACGATAAAGGCTTACAAATAATAATAGGAGGATAATATGGCTGCAGATAGAGCAACCGTAAATGTATCAGCATCTCTATTGCCAGATGAAATAAAAACATCTGTTGGTGGGACAACTGTTTATGACTTAAATGATTTAGCGGATAATAACAAATGGATTTATTCATTAACATTAATAACATCAGTAGAAGACCTTATAAAAGATGGAGTTAATTTTTTAGGACAGGGGGCATCAGAAGAGGGGGACACTGCCACCGTCAAGGGTACTGATGATGTAGTATTTTTATTTGTTAAACATTCAGGAACCACTGATGGCTCAACTGCAACAACAGCAACTTTGGCTATAAACTTAGGAGCTGGAACAGCTTCGGGGACAGCAGTTGGTGATATAATTATAAAGCCAAATGAATGTTTTTTTGCTAGAATAGGTGCTACTGGAACAGAGATACAAGACATTAATGCTGTTTCCTCCTCGGGTGCTATTCAAGCTCAGGTTTTCGCTATAGTTGATGATGGTGGTTAATAGTGTCTCATTCTATACATACATTAACAGTTAAGCAAATTATAAGCAGGGTTAGGCAATCTTTTCCAGATGCTCCCGAAGTGTATATTATGTCTTTGGTTAATGATGCTATTAATGAACTTGGTGAGTATTCTCAAAAGTCTCAGTCTGCTAAGGTAAGTATAGTTGCTGATCAAATGTTTTATAATATTGGAGATAGTGCTACAGATTCAAGTAGTGAGAAGCTGGGTATTAATAAAATTTATCGTGTTGATGTAATGGATAATAATGATGAGTATATTCAAATACCAAGGGTATTAGATGGTGAGCCACTTATGTTTGATATGACTTCAGAGAGTGTTGGAATTAAAGATCCGGGTGACTAATGGCTAGTAATTTTAAATATCCAGAAGATCAATTACTATACTTTATTCGTGGGGATCATTTAGGATTGATTACTACCTACTCTTCAGCTGGTGAGACCAGAACTTCTAGAAAAGCTTTTCAGGCAGTAGATCATGCAGTAACAAATGGATTATTAATTCATTATTATGGTAATCCAAAAAAAGTTACCTCGATTACCGACACTCCAGATATAGATAATTTATTTCATTCAGCGATTGTGGATTATGTTAAAAAGTGTTTGTATATGGATAGGGCTGGTGTTTCACCAGATCCTAATACAGCGCAAGTTTCTATGGGTTTGATGGCACAACATGAGAGAAGATTTGACAATGCTATAAAGAAGTATGGAGTAAGAAAGAGAAGCAAGACTGGAGGAACTAGAGCTATAGTCCCAGCAAACTTTACTTAACAGTCTGGATAGGGAATGTTCTTGCCCCCCAAGCCAGATAAATTTAATAGGAGAACAATATGGCAAACCTACAAAAATACAGAGCACACGAAGCTTTAAACACCACCGTTGGTGGTGAATGGAGCGTTGCTACTGCAGCTACAACTGGTAGTAGTGCTGATGTAACAAATTCAATTCATTTTTCTTTAAAACCGGGAACTAATACCATTGGTGTATATTCAGCTGTGGCAGTTTATTTTAATTTTAGTGCTGATTCAGGTAGTGATGTTAATGCATCCAATGACATGGTTATACCTAAAGACACACTTACATTTTTAACCGTACCTAGGGGATTGGGAAGTACGATCTACTTTAATCATAATTCTACTTCTACTACCACTGGTGCAATGCGAATAGTGGAGATATAATGTTAGGTGGAATGGGGAGTACCGCTGCTCCTGATATTTCAAAAGGCGGAACAATAGATGGCGACATCACAATCACAGGCGATTTAAAAGTAGAAGGTGGTGGCTCATTTAGTTTTGATGAGATAGTTGAAGGTGCTCAAGTAATAGAAAAAACTGGTACTGAAGCATTTTTAGTCCGTAAAGATTCCGACGGTGGAGATATATTTACTGTAGATACTACGAATAGCAAAGCTATTATTGGAGGTGTTTTAGATATTACTCATAGTGGTAGTACTACTGAATCAATAAAATTAACTAGAGCTGTTGTTGGAAATACTAACTATACTAACAGGGCAATTAAGTTTGATATAAATAAAACTAGCACAATGGATTCGGGTGCAACGCTTACTTATGATGCTATGCACATTGATTTTGATGATTCAGGTACAGATAATGCTGCATCTACTGTTAATTTAACTGGATTAAATATTGATGTTGATTCATCTGACGCTACAGGAACTACTAAAAATATAGGTCTTGATGTTGCAGTATCTGGAGCAGATACAAATATAGCAGCTGTATTTACATCTGGCAATGCTGCGAGTGGAACAATATCAGTTTTATCAGGTAATGCATCTCAATATTCAAAAATATTTATTGGAACTGATACAGGTAAAGCTACTATTGGGGTAGCAGGTGCAAGTGAAACTTTCTTTACTGGTACTGCTCAAGATGATTTAGTTATAAGAGCAGACAGTGCTAGTAAAAAAATTCATTTAGGAGCTGGGGGTAGCAACAAAGGTCAATTAGTTCTATCCAGTACTAGTATTGTTATTAACTCTGAGGCTGCTAGTGCATCTGATACAGGAGCTGCATTAAGATTAGCAACTGATGATGGTGCTGTTATGGCATCAGGACACAGACTTGGTGTAATTGAATTTGCTGGTGCTGAAGATACATCAGATACAATAACAGTAGGTGCAAGAATTGAAGCAGTTACAGATGCTACTTGGAGTGCTAGTGAGAATGGAGCATACTTATCTTTTTATACTACTGATGGAAATGCTAGTCAAACAGAAAGATTTAGAATAGATAACGACTCTCGCATCAGTCTTGGTAATAATGATAGTGGTACTGGGAATACAGTATTTGGATATCAGGCTGGTTTGAATATTGATGCAGGTTCAAATTATAATGTTTTTGTAGGAAGAAGAGCTGCTGGTGAGGGTACTCTTAATGATGCTACATATAACGTAGCAATAGGTAATGTCTCTTTAGGTAGCATCACAGATGGAGACTACAATGTCGCAATCGGCTCAAGTGCTGGATATGCAATTACAACTGGGCAAGGTCATGTACATCTTGGGTATCAAGCTGGTGCAAGTTTTAATACCCAAAGCAGAAATATTTGTATTGGTTATCAATCTGGATATAAAATACAAGGTTCAGGTGCTGATGATAATGTTTTTATTGGAGATAGTGCTGGAAAAAATGGAGAAGCAGATGATGTAACAAGCAATACAGCTACAGACAATGTTGCCATTGGTACTAATTCAATGGGTGTAAATCAAGGTAATTCAGCTGACCATTTTACAGCTGCTAGTAATGTAGCAGTAGGTTATGCATCTTTATCAATGCTTTCATCAGGTGCTAATAATGTAGCAATCGGGAAAAGTGCTGGAGCTGCAATCACTACAGCAACGAACAATGTTGCAGTTGGTTCAACCGCATTAGCAGAGCATACAACTGGCAGTAGTAATGTCGCACTCGGATTTGGAGCAATGTATCGAACAGGTGGAGCTACTGCATCAACTTCAACTGATAATATTGCAATAGGTAAATATGCCTTAGGTGGTGATTGGGCAGATTCTGCATCAAATAGTAATGTAGCTATCGGTTCAGCAGCATTACAAGCAAATTTAAACGCTTCTTTATATAATGTGGCTATTGGACATCAATCACTTTATACTCAGACTACAGCAGATGGTAATGTTGGAGTTGGTTATAGAACAGGATATTACAATGATACTGGAATAGGAAATGTTTACATGGGTTTTCAGGCTGGGCTTGGATCTAGTGGGTCTCATAGTCATAATGTTGCTATTGGTTATAGTGCCTTACAAGCAATAACTACTGGTGATAAAAATGTAGTATTGGGTTCAAGTGCAGGATTGGCTTTGACTACATCCTCTAAAAATATAATAATTGGTTATCAATCGATGGTGAGTGCTACGACAGGTTCTGATGGAAATGTAATGATTGGTAATGAGGCTGGAGTAAATTTATTAGATAATGCAACCTATAATATAGCTATTGGTGAAAATGCTTTTATAGCAGGAAACGCTGATAATGTTGGAAATATAGCAATCGGATATGCATCTCTCGATGCTACTTCTACTAATGCTACTACAGGACAAATTGCTATCGGACATCAAGCTCTTACTGCACTCACGACAGGGGCTGCAAATACTGCTATTGGTTATCAATCAGGAGATGCCATCACGACAGGAGCAAGTAATGTTGCTCTTGGATATAATAGTTTAGGTGCGACAGATGATGGAAATAGAAATATAGCTATTGGAGTATCCGTTTTAGCTGCCAACTGTGTAGATGATAATATTGGTATAGGAAATGCTTCATTAAATAAATGTACTGCTGACCAAAATATTGCAATAGGTACTAATGTAGGGTCAGAAATTACTTCTGGCTATTCTAATATAGGTATAGGATATAATTCCTTAGATGCTACGGATGATGGACTTAGGAATGTAGCAATAGGGACTCTTTCTCTTTCTGCGAATTGTGCTGATGACAATGTAGCTATAGGATATGGAGCATTAAGTGCTTGTACTGGTTCAGATAATGTAGCAGTTGGTGCTTCAGCTGGATTAGCATTAACGACTGGAGATAAAAATACTTATTTAGGATATAAAGCAGGATTAAAAGATACAGACCAAGACGAAAATACATATATAGGATATTATGCAGGTTATGAATCTTGTACAGCTACAGCAGCATCGTATCATAATACTTATGTTGGTTCTTTTGCTGGGGAAAATATAGATGATGGTATTAGAAATGTAGCTGTTGGTAGAGGATCTATGAGGGGTACAAATGCTGATGCTAATGAGGCTTCTTATTGCGTAGCTGTAGGAAGAGATGCTCTAACTGCCATCACAGATGGTTATTATAACACAGCAGTTGGTAACACTGCTCTAACAGCATTAACAACTGGTGCAAGTAACATAGCAGTTGGTAACTCTGCTGGGGCTGCACTTACAACTGGTATTCATAATGTGGCAATAGGAATGAGTTCGTTAAGTTCGGCTGATAATGATGAATCATATAATGTTGCTATCGGGAGTTATGCTATGGCAACTGTTGATAATGATAGTGCTGACCACAATATTGCATTAGGGTATTATGCATTAAATGTGACAACAGGTGGTGGTTCTGTAGCAATAGGGAGAGAAGCTCTTAAAGCTAATACTTCAGGGGAAGGGAATATTGGAATTGGATTTCAGGCACTTTTAGGACATACAACTGGTTCAAGAAATATTGCTATCGGTTATGGGTCTATGAATGGAACTGGTGAAGATGATGCTCCTACTTCTACAGATAACGTATTCATTGGTTATGATGCAGGTGGAGGAGCTTGGGATGATGGATCTAATAGCACAGATGATTCTAACTTTAATGTAGGCATCGGTAATTATGTTATGGATGATGCTATGAATGGTGCTGTAAATAATACTGCTGTTGGGCATAATGCATTAACTGGTCTTACGAGTGGTGATAGTAATGTAGCACTTGGATATTTAACACTTCGTGATATGAGTTCAGGAAGCAATCAAGTTGCTATAGGACATGGTGCTGGAAAGCAACAAACAACTGGCGGTGGTAATGTTTTAATAGGAAAAGATGCAGCTGGAATTGATTCTTCAAGTTCTAATGTTATAATTGGTACAAGTGCATTTTCATCAGCTAATAATTCAAGCTCAGGCAACAATGTAATGGTTGGGAATGAAGCAGGAGTTAGTATTAATGGTGCAAATTCTACAGATAATGTTATTCTTGGTAGTGGAGCTGGATACGGAGGTGGTGCAGAATTTACTGAAAATATTGCGATTGGTTCTAATGCTTTAAATTCCACAGCTGCTAATGCAACTACTGGAATAGTAGCAATAGGTCACAATGCTCTTACTTCACTCACTTCAGGGGCTGGGAATCTTGCTATTGGTTATCAAGCATTAGACTATGAAACTCAAGGAAATTTTAATGTAGCAATAGGATACCAAGCATTAACTTCTCAGAGAACAAGTGGAACTATAGCGAATACTGCTATAGGTTATCAGGCAGGTTATGCCAATGTAACAGGGGCAGCAAATGTTTATTTGGGATATCAAGCTGGTTATGGGTCAAGTGCTGTAGCAAATAATAATGTAGCAGTCGGCTGGAAATCGATGTCAAATAGGACAGATGGTGATGACAATACTGCCATTGGTTATAATTCTGGATATGCAATGACATCTGGAAATGGTAATGTCGCAGTTGGTTCAGGTGCTTTAGATGCCTTAACTACTGGAGATTATAATGTTGCAATGGGTTTTTATTCTTTAGACGCAGCCGATGGTGGAGAATCTAACAATATTGCTATTGGTACTAATTCAATGGGTGCTATTAATCACGATGACTCAGACCATAATGTAGCAGTCGGAGATGGTGCATTAGTTGGTGGAACTGGAACTGTAAAACATAATGTCTGTATTGGTACAAATGTTCTGTCTCAGATGGGTAATGAAGACCAAACTGGTACAGTTGCAGTTGGATATTATTCTTTATTTAACCTTACTTCAGGTGCTAAAAATACAGCTATTGGTTATGAATCAAGTAGAAATACAATTGCTGGGCAATCAAATACAAGTATAGGGTATCAATCTTTAAATAAATTTGGAAGTTCTAGTGGTGGAGATAATAGTAGTTATAACACTGCAGTAGGCGATAGGGCTATGGGTGGTGGTCACGATACTGTAGCTAGTAATATTGGATATAAAAATGTAGCAATAGGTCAATTAGCTTTAGGTGGTTCAACTGGAACAAGCACTGCTATAACTGGTCATAGTAACGTAGCGATTGGTTTTGAATCTATGAAAGTTGCATCATCAGCTAACAACGATGTATTTATAGGTAGAGGTGCAGGAGACGCCGTAACTACTGGTTCAGGTAACACAGCAGTTGGTTCAGGTGCAGGAGGTGCAATAATAGACGGAAGCAACAATACTGCTTTAGGTGTATCTGCAGGTGACACACTTACAACAGGTTCAAATAATACATATATTGGGTATCTTGCAGATGCATCTGCTAATGATGTAAATGATGAAATAGTTTTATCAGCTGGTTCAGATGCATTAGTAGGTGCTGGAACAGAAACAATTAGAATAGGTGTTGATTCAGATTATATTACTAATGACTTTGGTGAGAACGCTACTTGGACACATTCATCAGATAGAAGAATTAAAAAAGACATAGAAGATTCTAAATTAGGTCTTGATTTTATAAATGATTTACGACCAGTAACATTTAAGAAAAAAGCACCAAGTGAATATCCTCAAGAGTTTGAGCAATACAATGCCAATACAACAGAGCGTAAAAATCCTAATAAAAAACATTATGGATTTATTGCTCAAGAAGTTAAAGAGGCAATGGATAATGCTGGGCATTCTGAGTTTCCAGTTTGGAAAGAAAACAGAGATGGTATGCAGGAACTTGGCGAGGCAGAATTAATCACACCATTAATTAAAGCAGTTCAAGAGCTATCTGCTGAAGTAAAATCGCTCAAACAACAATTAGAGGACAAGTAAATGAAAAACTATAAAGCAATGAAGTCTGCTAAAAGCTGGTCTGTAAAGAAAGCTAAAGTGGTTGATTCAGCAGCTGTTTCTGAAGTCACAGATGATGATGGAAAAGTTGTAAGAGCAGCTCAAGCTGAACAATCACATAATGAATTACAGCTAGTTAAAAAGCGGTATGATTCAAATAGTGGTAAAGCTCTTGATGATTCAGTTCAGTCTATTAGTTTAAGTAGTCTTGCTAGTGATATCAGTCGTGTAAAAGCTGATATATCTAGACTACAAGATGAACAAGCTGATATGGAGCAACTAGAAAAAGATTTAAAAGCACTTTAACAATAACAACATAGGAGTACAAAATGGCTAAAAAAGAAAAAGAAAAGCCCGCAGTTCTCACTCTTGATGAAAAAGAGTATGTCATCGAGGAGATGACTGATGATGAGAAAATGCTATTAAACCACATTAACGACATGCAAAGCAAGATTAATACTAATCAGTTTATGCGTGACCAGTTAGAAGTTGGTAAGGAAGCATTTATCAATAAACTGAGGGAATCTCTCGAAGCTGAACCTGTAGAAGAAGAGGGCGAAGCGGAGGCATAATGCTTGTTCGGAAGTGTACCAAGGGGCATAAGATATATATCTTTAAACCTAGAACTAAAGAGAACATCTCCTATAAATTTAGTGATGATGAGACAGTTAGTTTTGATGCACAGAACAAGAGTTACATAGTTACAAGTGATGGGGCGGTAGTGAAGAGAACTAATTCTTTTATTACCGCTCAGTCCAGTTATGATGTTGAATGTAAGAAAGAACATTCAGATACGATTGGAAAAATTAAAGCTGGTAAGCATACATTAATAAATGGTGTTGCTACAGTAATAACATAATAGGAAATAATATGAGGGAAATAAATAAATATACAACTTCAGAAGCACTCAATCTTCAGTTAGGTCAAAATGGATTTGATGTTGTTGCAGAACATAATTCAAATACACAGACTCCTGATTCAGGTAATTGGATAGCATTACAAGCTGTTTCATTATCTGCTTCTAGTCCAGCTGCTACATACTGTAAAATTAAAGTCAGTTCTAATGTTGGGGACTCCCATACAAGTGCTGATCTTTTTTTAATTCCGGGTGATATATTGTATGGAAATTTTAGCGGTGTTATAAATCATACCGATTCCACAGCAGCCTTAATAGCTTATAGGGGGTAGTATGAAAAATCCGTTAGCTACATTTTATCAGTGGCAGGTTAGTACGGGAGCATTAGACGGTTGGACAAGTTATCATATAGCCGCTGGTGCTTTTTTATGTAAGATATTCCAATGGATGAACTGGTCAGATTTCTGGTGCGTTATGGGTGTGTTTATTATTGGTGTATTATGGGAAATATTTGAATGGGTTGTTGAGAATTGGCGACCTTATGGCTCCAGAAATAAGTGGATGATCAATACATTATCAGATCTATTTGTTGAAACGGCTATTGCTTGGTGGATGGTATTTTGAAGAAGAATGAGAAGTTATTATTAGGTGGATGGTTTATACTTATGTTTTGGGTATTAATAATTGCAATTAGTTTCTCTGGATAAATGAGTGATAAACCTAAGACATACAGGTCATATGGGATGGCAAAAATTGATGATAATTTCAGGATTTCTCTTAACATTAAGTGGCTTGGGCAAATTATTTTTGGAGTTACTCTCATTGTGCTGGGCTACTTACGTATTGAAAATAGAATTGCAGAACTTGAGCGAAGAGTGGAACTCTCTGATACCAACATTGAAGAACTTGTCAGTAAACACATGATAAAAGAAGAAAAAGAAAGAGTTGCAATGGAAGAACGTATATCATTCTTTGAACGTGAATTAAATTTAAATCCATTCAGTTGGAAGAGAAAAAAGAAATGACTTCTGATATTATAACATTAATACAAGAGTTAGGATTTCCAGTTGCTATTAGTGTTGGATTAGCTTTTGCTTTATATAGCGTGGTAAGATTTATTTTAAAAGAAAAAGTAGAAGATACTTTAAAGAGGTTTGATGAAAAACATGAAAACTTACAGCATAGGATGGATATTATTATGGATGAATTAGGTAAGATAAAAAAGTGGAATGCAGAGATTAAGTCCGATTTAAAGGTCTACGTAGATTTAACAATGAAGGCTAAATAATGCCAATGCCGTTTCATTGTATTGAATGTGATAAACCTATTGACGTAATGTTTAACGGTGTGTGTGATGATTGTCAGCCAATAGCAAATGTTAGTAAAGAGGAAGAAGAATAATGGAAGAATTTATGTCATATTATGCTGAATATGGAGCAATGGGAGTTGTGGTGGCTTTGTTTGTTTATGGTTATATAAAGCAAGGGCATAGAGCCGATGAGCAAGCTGAGGCATTAGAAGCATTGAAGATTGAAAATAAAGGACAAAGTAATGACATTTCTAATATTGAATCTATTGTGTTAAAGATGTTAGATAGATGGAATAAGTCTGATGAAATATCTCAAAGACATAGAGAAGAAATGGTTAGAGAATTAAATGATTTATCAGATGTAATGATGGAAGTTAAAGGGAGTGTTAGCAGAATTAATGGTAAGCACTAATGAAGTTGAATACTAATATATCACTTGAAAATATTATAACTGTTGTAGCTATTATTTGTTCTATGACATTAGCATATGGTTATATGAAATCAGATATAATTATTTTAAAAGAACAGATTGATTTAAAAGTTGATAAACGAGAGCTAATAGCAGATAGAAATTTAATTACATATAAATTAGATGTAATTACTGCTGATATAGCTGAAATGAAAAAAACACTAGAAAAAATAAAAGGAGAAATACATGGACTTCGTAAGTGATTGGGTAAGTTGGTCTAATTTCTTTTACTTAATTGGTCTTATTGTAGCTGGGTATGCAACCACAGTTACTGCTAAGAACAGACAGATAGTAAAAGAGATTGGAGATTTAGTTAAGGCGTTAGAAGCTGGTTATAAAGATAATGAGTTGAGTAAGTCTGAGAAGGACTTAATAATGAAAGAAGCTCTTGATATAGGCAAAGCTGTTATCCAGAGTAAATGGAAACTATGGGAAAAGTAAATGCCAAAACAACATCTACATATTAATAATTTTGGTTTAGGCATAAATAATGTAAAAAACCCTAGAGATTTAAAAAATGGAGAGATGGCTAATTGTGAAAATTGGAATATTTCTAAGAATGGTGAATTAGTTCCAAGGGGAGGATTCATTGTTAAAACTAATGGTACTGCATATGGTTTAACAACTCAAAATGTAGATGTAGCTACTGCATCCTTAAATGCTGGTCATGGGTTATTTTATTTTGAATCAGATGACCCTGTAGGTGTTAGAGGCGTTACAATAACTGCTAATGGTGCTACAGGTACAATAGCAGATGACCCGGATGGTAGTAGTGAATATACAATATGTTTTTATGATACCAATAAGATATTTGTAAATGATGATTATTTTTGGAGGGATACTGCTAATTTTTATACGAGTTCAGATGGTATCTATACTGATGTTGTTCCTTTTAGAATTGTAATATCTGGAGCTGAGGAATCGGCAAATAATGGTACTTTCACTGTTGTTGATATTCTAAGTTTGATTGATGGTGCTCAAATTACAGTAGAAAGCAGTAATAGTCATACAATGGACAGTAGTAAAATAAGTTCTGTCCTTGTTTTGTCAGAGACCTCTTTAACAGCTGAAAATGTTGCTGAAGATAGGGCAATTACCTTTAAAGAGGCTGGCGTTGTTGGAGACAATGCATTAGCTTTAGGAAATGTAGATGATGGTAAAGTTGATATATTTTTTGATAGTGATGGTTCTTGGACTACAGATGCTATTACGCTTTTAGGTGTTGCTGATACTAATCAAAAACCTGAGTTTGTTTTTCATTACATAGAAAATGTTTTAAGAGTAGCAGATGGTAATTTTAGAAATAAATCTACTCCTAAATGGTATGGATTTATAGATAGGAAACAGCTTGCTCTTGGATTAGGTGCTACTGGCACAACTTATGCCCACGAAATAAATGCTGGATTTTATGAAGAAAATAATGATTTAGCTGCTCCTACGAGTGCTAACTATACAGCAGAGGGAAGTGTAGATGGTAGTGCAGAATTTCCGTCTACTGGAGTTGGATGGGGATTGTCTATTTATGAGGATACTACTGAAACCGGTGGTGCTTGGTTCCCAGCAACATATAAGTTTGCTTGTTCTTTTATATATGATGGTAATCAAGAGTCTCTATTAAAAGAATTTGATGCTACTCAAGCAATTTCAGGTAGTGGAAGTACATTATTGGTTAATGTTTATGCATATGATGACGGTTCAACACATTATCCGAATAGAGTAACTGGGGGTAGAATATATATAAAAGAATCGGATACTGCTGAAGCTACCGCTGTTGGAGATGCTTATTTTTTATTAGCTGATATAGATATTACAAAGGGTGTTAGAGTAAGTTTAGATTCTGAATATCAAGCTTGGACAACTGATGGTGCTGGTGAGTATAGGGTAACAACTAATTCTACGGCAGCTAATCGGGGTAATGCTTATTGGAAATTAAAATTAAAATCTCCGAATTTAGACACTTATGAAACGATAAATGGATATAGCCCAACGATAAAACAAATAGCTTTTGGTCAAAAGGGGTCTGGATATAAAACATCTGTAGTTGCTGGTCGTAGAACATTTGTTGCTAACGTGCTGTATGATGAAGATAACACTGCAAGTTCAGATGGTTCTGCGGAATTTAAGCATTTTGGAGATAGGATTATGTATAGTGAGATAGGAAAATTTGACACTTTTCCCTCTCATAATTATATAGATGTTGTATTAGGAGATGGTGAAGAATATGTTAAGCTTGCTTACTTTGCAGATAGAATATTAGCATTTAAGCAAAGAACACTACAAATAATAAATATATCTTCTCCTTCTGTTTCTAATTGGTTTTTAGAAAAAACAGTTCCTTATGCTGGTGTAGAATTTCCTTATTCTGTTTGTGAGTGTGAACTTGGTACTGTTTGGGCGAATAAAAATGGAGCATATTTATTTGATGGTTCATCAATTTCAAATATAACTGACGGTAAAATAGCTGATGATGGTAGCACTTTTTATTCAGCACAAAGTTGGAGTGGGTTTTCATCTGATAGGACAATAGCAGTTGGATATATTCCAGATATAAAACAAGCTATATTTATAGATAAAGTTGGTACTGGACTTAATGCTTATTACTATGATTTTAGATATAGAGCTTGGTATTATGGAAAATATGCTGCACCAGCAGCTTATTTGTCTGGAACTTTTAGTCCGCTTATGTCAAATATGGTTAATGATAGCTTAGGTAGGTTAGTTGTAGCATATGATACTCAGGCCACCGCCCTTGAAGATGCTGGTGCAAATAAAGCTGTAATTACTTATTATGAACCTGCTGAAACTGGATTTACTTATTATATTCTGCAAACAGCAGATTATGATTTTGGCAATCCGGGTAGAACAAAAAAGGTTTATGCTATCTATTTACATTATAGACATAGTGGTTCTACTGCTATAGATGATACAAAAATTGAGTATATGATAAATAATAGTGGAACATGGACTGGTTTTGCTGGAAGTACTAATGCTATAACTCAGACTCATGCTACAAATAAAAATTATAGTGTTGTTAAGCTACCATTAGTTGCATCTGGTGGTACTATTGTTACTTGTCAAAGTATAGCTTTTAAACTCAGTTTATATACTCTAGCTGAAGTTAGCAAGTTTGCTATAAATGATATTACTGTTGAATATAGAGTATTAAATAAGGGAGCTGCTTAGTGGTTACTGAGAGAGAGTTAAGGAGAATAGCAAATAATTCTCAATCCGTAATTAATGTTGAAAACAATTCGCCTAGAAATATACCTGAAGGAGATCTTAGATTTACTCATTCGGGAAAAGATCTTGTTCTAAATAAAAAACATAAGGGTCTATTGTGGAAGTCAAAATTTTCTACTGATGGTAATCTATATGTAGATAAAGCATTAATAGCAGAAGAATTAAAATTTACTAGAAAATTTACTGATTATAAATTTTTTAAACATAATTTTTACGACGATATTAATACTGATGAGCATTATATCCCTTGGGGAGAAACAACTGAGGGCGCAGTAGCATCAACGGATGTTGACAGGTTTACTGGCTATCTTGCGCCATATGATATGACACTGCATAAAATTGTATTTAGATTAAAAATACAAAGTGGGTCACTAGATGCAAATGCAAATATAGTTGTTAAGTTAGGTAAGATAGATAGTGGTGATTCAACAGAAGATAGTGTTGCAACAGCTACATATGACCCTGCTAGTCTTGCAGTATTAACACCATTCACAGTTAATAGAACTGATTTTGATGCTTCTACTAAAATAGAAGCTGGTGACTTGGCTTTCATTACAGTTGATGCTAGTGCAGATATTGCTGATGGTCTTCATTGGTGGATAACATCAGTATGGGAAACAGAAATTACAATATAAATTAAATGAGATTATTATGGTACTACGCCCAGTTTAATATGTGTAATTTAATATTTTTTTCTTAAATTCAAAGGATTTGTAATATGAACTATAATTCTAAAGAAACTCAAGGATACGAACCAAAGTTTTCAGGCCCAAATCACAGTTATTATATGGGTGACTCTGGATCTTTACTTGGTTTAATGCAAACTGGTGGAGATATCTCACCAGCATATAAGAGAAGTTTTGGTCTAAACAGGACAGCAGGTGGGGCAAAATTTGCTCAAGCGCTGCAGATGAGATCCGATCAAGACAGACTTGAAAAAATTCAAAAAAGAGAAGCTAAGGAACAAAAAGAAGGTGGTTTCTGGGGTTCTGTTTTAGGTACTGCTGGTGCTTTAATTGGTGGTTCTGTAGGTGGTTCTGCTGGCGCTGGAATTGGAAGGTCTATTGGTGAGTGGGGAGGGAAAAGCATGGCTTACAATCCTTATTATGGTGATACGTCTGGAACAGTATATGGACAACAGGCTTTTAGGGATGTTAAAGATGCTGGTAGTGATTATAAAGAAGATATTCTAGGTGAATCATTATTATCTGGTCTTGAAACTTTTGGTACCGCTGCATTAACTCCCGGTGGTGGGGTTTATGGGCAATATAATCCACTTACTACAGAGGGTCGATTTGGTTTAAAATCTATAGGTAAAGGATTAGGCGTAAGTGGTTATAGTGGAGATGCGGGTTTATGGGATTTTGCCTCTGCAGATTATGTTCAGGATATCCCAAAGCTAAAAGGTGCAGATAGTTCTCCATACTTAGAAAGCATTTGGAAAAGCATGGATAGGTCAAGGCGGCTACCATTACCATCTGCTGATGGTGGTTTAATAGGAATGTCAAATGGTGGTTTTACAGCACAAGATATATTAAGAGATAGGGGTCTTGAGCCTACTGACACACAGTTAGCATTATTTCAAGATTTTGATACTTCTCAACTAACAAACTTACAACAGGGTCTAGGTCAGAATTTATTAGCTGGTACTCAATCAGTTGCAGCTGATACTGTAAAGCAGTCCTTTGCTGGATCTGGAGCAGGTAAAAAACAATTAGCAGATCTTAGAAAAACAACTTCCGAGACTTATGGTCAAGGTGTGGAAAAAGCGTCTACTGACTTTTTATCTGATACATTAGGAACTGCTGGTGATATTGTAGCTGGAGGTGGTGAGTTTGCTCACTATGCACCAACTGTAGAAGTCTTACCAACAGTTGATCAGGGTCTGATTACATTTCAAGGTGAAGAATATACATGGCATGAGGGGCAATATCAACGTCTTATAGATGTTGGTGCAGAGGAGACTGGTGTAGGATCAGGAATGTCACTATCTCAACTTTTAGGCACCAGTGATATGTATTTAAAAGAAAATATAGATCTAGTTAGTAAGTCTGATAACGGTATTAATATCTATACATTTGAATATAAAGATAAGAAACATGGTGAGGGTGTATATAGAGGGGTTATGGCACAGGAAGTACCTTGGGCTTCGGTTAAAACTGATGATGGATATCTTGCTGTGGATTACAGTAAG
>Ga0080013_1001542_pt1 | contig 30142 bp, 41 predicted proteins | sample ETNvirenome_6_85_FD_69236 | JGI IMG/M metagenome (GOLD analysis project Ga0080013, IMG submission 69236) | Marine viral communities from the Pacific Ocean - ETNP_6_85 (SPADES assembly) (version 2) | ecosystem: Environmental > Aquatic > Marine > Oceanic | place: Pacific Ocean | collected 2013-06-19 | reverse complement strand
TGGCATTTTGTCTTTTCCATAAATTTTGTGGTGTGGACCTTCTGCCGACATATACTTTAAAGCATTTATATCACAGCTTGGTTTATATATTCTTGCGTGATCTTTATAATCTCCAGCGTTGTGCAAAATTGAATTTACATAATAAAATTGACCTTGAACTTCTTGAACAATTATCCTAGTACCTTCAGCAGGAATTGCTACCATTGCTCCTTCATAATGGTGTGAGTAAGGGGAAGTATAAATAACAGGTAGCAAAAGCCACTTATCCTCATTTGGAATATGAGGAACAAGACCAATATAATCTTCATCAGCCTCAGGCCAGCAATGAAGTACGCCTTTTCCTGCCGCTTCAGTGTTGTCCATGACAAACGCTATAAATGGTGGTAATTGTTCAGCCATAATATTATCTCTCTACCCTCCCTGACCAGGGAGAAATAATTATCATCAAGTCCACCCACCTGTAGTTTGCCTGCATTGATTAGCTTTATCAATGTAGCTCAGAGCTTCCCTACGTCTCGGCGCGGAAGGCATGGGGCCTTGAAATCCGGGGTCCCCTGGGCTTGCGGGAACTGTGGGCGGGGGAACGTAATCAGGATAATCTTCGAGAGGAGGAAGATCACCCACGTCCACAGGTGGTCCCTGCCTTTCTGCTGTTGAGTCCAAAGCATCCTTTGTTTCTGGGTCTATAGTCTCAAAGTTAGCAATTTTCTGGCATCTAAAGTGAGATTGTATTTTATTGTCAGATATTGTATGCTCATACCCTTGAAGAATATAAAACCCAGAGAACCAAGCATTGTAATATTGTGCTCGCTTTCTAAGCCTTTGGTTAGTATCTATTGATAGCTCATCTAAAAACGAAGCTCCCATATGCGTATCTTCTCCCCCTAAAATCGAAGGTTGCCTACCTAATATAATAGTCATACTCCCCAAATCACTTGGTTTAGATAAGTGAAACATAGGTAATGTAGTAAAATCAACACTCCATGCAAAATTAAACATTTCACCATATAATTGTTTTTGTAAATCAAAAGCATGCCGCCGTTTTTTATCATCAAAGTGTAAAGTAAGATTAGCCATCCCATGAGGTTCCATCCCCAGGAAGACAGCTTCGATTACTCTTTCTTTAGTTTTTGTATCTAACTTTTGAAATTTCTCCTTTGCCTCAGGACTTACTGAGTTTCTTTCTACAATAGAAGTCGATTCCCTAATAAGTTTCTCTCTATCTTTTGCCCAGTTAGCTCCTGCCCTATTGTATAGATACATCTCTCTTTTCTTAGCTAATTCTCTTTTTGCATCATTATTACGAAGTAAATTTAGAACTACCTCTTTTACTTTCGTGGCAGCATCAATTTGACCAACAAGACCTTGGCCTATAGGACTCGTTTTAGTCTTTTGTAAAAACCAAAAATACATATTATTTCTTGTTACTGAAAGATCTAAAATATTTGGATTTTTAACATTCATCCGAAAAACAGGAACTGGTTTTTTGTCGATTTCAAAAACATCTGATTCCCCAGCCAAGATAGATTCCATAGTAGCATCTGCATTAGGATTTGATCCGTCCCAATAAGAAGAATAAGTTCGATTGTTTCTATCTTCTTCGCTCCCATAATTTGCGGCTGTCATTTGTTTTTTAAACTCCTCATTCTTGAACACGCCGCTCTGCTTATCGATATCTACGGAAAGATCTTTCCAAGATTGATGAAAATGAAGGAATTGACCCTCAGTCGCATCGCCCCTTCCTTGCTGAAGCTCCCACTTCTTCAACGCTTGGCCGTGCCCTTTTTCTGCCTCACTTTTTAGTATATCTCTGAACGTCTTCTGTCGCGCAAGTTCCTCTTGTGGCGATGACCCCCAAGGCAGAAAGGAGGTATCCCAAGCAGTCCTTTGCAGCGCCTTGCCAACGCCCTTGTCTATGATACCGAACTTTTTCATCAAAAATTCCACCTGTCCACGATTCGTCTCCCCGTCCGGGATCAGATTTTTATCTATCAACCTTTGGTTGTTTTCTATCCACCAACGAGATTGTTCATAATACTTATCTGCTTCTGCAATTTCCCACTTTCTTAGTTCCACACCGGCATCCAAAACTTTTTGTACTCCTGGAGCCCAGGTCATGGACTCGTGCTTTCCTGGGGTTTGTAAAATACGTTTAATATGCCTTTCTGGTCCCCATATTGCGGCAGGCCTTTTTGGGTTTGCAATAAGACCAAAGTCTGCTAAAACTTTTAATGTGGGGGGATGATCTATTATTCGTAAACCGAACGGACCAGAATCAAATTGTCTTTCAACTCTTTTTAAAGGGCTTGACCCTTTTTCTCCCCCCTTCCCATGCTCCCCCTCTGTATCCATTCCTCGAAGTACCTGCTGCAAAGTAAACCTAAGATGCGTCTTACTTGGCCTCTTCTCTAGAAAGTTTGCCGCTTCTCGTATTGCTTCCACTGACTGCTTGCTACTGGCTGCTTTTGTCTTGAAGACCTCATTTTGTTTTTTATAATACTCTTCCCTCGACCTCCTCGCTGTATCTCTTGCAATTCCGACGAATTTCATAGCATCTCCCTCAAACCCTACGTTTATACCGAATTTTTTAAAATCCTGAAACAAACCATACAAGGAAATTCTCTGCTCTGTCAGCTTCAGATGATCCTTAGTAATAGAGTACTGAGTTTCCCAAGGTACTCGTTCTTTATACGCACTACGCAGGTGCTTCGCCAAGCCGCCGGTAAGAGACCGCCCCGTTGAGAGAGCCCCCCCGGCAACCGTAGAATCAAAAACATTCACCCCAGCACTATTCGCCCCCTTAAGAGGAGGTAAAGAAACAATGGTATTTCCTTCACAATCTACTAGTTTTTCAATATATTTCTCCATTAATTCATTAAGAATTTCATTGCAATAATTAGCAGTAAGTTTAACGTTTTCTAACTGTACAAAAATCTCTGCGACATAAGTTAAATTAGGGGGGGGATTATATGGGCTTACCCCCTCTACATCCAATTGAAGGAAGCTTGACCCATGGGTTAATACCATATGGATTACTCTAGCTCCACGAGAATTAACATTTAATGAAATTTCAACTATTTTCGAGACAATAGGACCTGCCCAATCTGATCTTCTATCTCCTAACCCATATGCTACATAAACAATAGGAGCATATTTGATATCATATTCCGCATCAAAATACGATAGATAAGCCTCTTCGAAGTTTTTACCTGGATCAAGGAAATCCATTTCTATCCTTATACCTTCCTCAGACCAACCTACTGAATGTTTGAAAGACATTAGGTTTCCATTATGCTTATTGAATAAGAATGCGTCATTGTAGGACCCACTCTCACTATCAGGTATAGTGACTCTTCTAGCCCCCTTGCCCAGGAAAGACTCCATCTTCTTTTCATTAGAGGTTATAAAAACTGATGCTGTTGCGGGAAATTTCATAATTATAATTTGGGAAGTAGAACCCTATCACCTACATTAAAATCCTCAAAAGGATCTGTAACATTATTAAAGAGCATAATTAACCACCAATATGCGGGAGTATGGTAAAAAAGATCAGAAATTAAATCTGGCCTATGCTCATAGCCCGCAGGAATATACACTACTTCGTAATCATACAAAGCCGGTAAATTAGCAATAGTATTATCCGATGTCTTTAATCCAACAGAAGTGGTAGTAGGCTTACCTTTATGCACATAGCTCACCTTACCAAATAAATAATGACTTATATTACTCATAACATTAGCCCACCAGGATCAGTAGTTCCATCTCGTATAACTGATTCCCATCCTGCAACATTATCCCGCTTCACTAGCTGCCCTGCTCTATATGTTCCAAAATCTCCAGCCCTAAACTCTTCCAAATCTAAAGATATTTGAATTCTCCTACTTAATAAAGTTTGTAAATCCATCCCTGCTCTATCATCATAAGTAACAGAGTAACCCTTACAAACACACGGAATATCTCTATACAAAGGCCCATGAACAAGCCTTAGGATTGGAGGACCTTGAGTCAAATCTTCTTGATTATTCAGCACACTAGACCTAATAAGGTTGACCCACCAAGAAACAAAATTTACCATCTTTGTTAAGTTAAGAGAACTTTCAATATTAAAGTTATTTTTAGCTCTTTCAAACAGAAAATCTCTATCTTTTATAGCAAGATTCCCTGGACTTAGGTTTGCTCCTAATGCTGCGCGATCTAAATCATCTAGATGTGATGCTACAGCTAAATCATCAGCATACAGCTCTGGGACCACAGTGGGGCCGTCAGGGGTGTCTACCCAATGAGCTGGGGCATCACCAAATTTATCCCTCATATCTTTTTTTAGTGAATCTGATTTAGGGCTTCTAAATAACTCTCTTTTATCTTCGTCAGTAAATAAAGTTCTACTTTCAAATCTCCATTTATTTCCATTGTACACCTCTTGGAGATGAGGTAAGGTTAAAGCAAAATCTAACTTTATTCTCCTGGATTCAGCTCCCGTATAGGCATATAAAGAACTGCTCCTACCTACAGGATTATAAGTAACCATCTTGGCTTTCTTATCTTCTTTAATCTGTACGTTTTCATAGAAAGGAAGCCTTGCAACTAATCCATTGGGGAAATGAAATTTTAGATAAGACTTTTTATCTAAACCCCTCCCTCCCGCAAAATCTGATGAGGTGGGGCCTCTCGTACCATATTTAAGTATTCTGAATAAAGATGATTTTGGGTGATATTGATCTTGTCCTCGGTCGATTGCCATTTAATTACCTCTTCTTTGTTATCCTTATCGTATTCTAGGGTCCTTTCTCCTCTTATCCATAACATCTACACCCGCCCATTGTGCGTCCCTGATTGCTTCTAATAAATCAATTTGCTCTCTATCTACTGGTATTTCCCAAGGTCTTGCCCATTGCCTCATGGCTTCCTTCTGAGCCTCCGTGACAGCTCTCATAGCTACCGTCCAATCATCTCTTTCTAATTCATCTGTCTCTTCCGCTTCTCGCTCCTCCCTATCGTCCCGCTTTTTCATCAACGCATTGGTGGTCGCATACCCAGCCGCTAACGCTGCTATGGCGAGACCAACCTGAATAAGTCCGAGCGCACCTCCGGTGGGCTTCATTGCGATTCTTGCTAGCCACATGTTACGAATAACAGAACCTACCATCATCCCCGTTTTCCATACTGCCATGGCGACAATATACCCAGCTAGAATTTTCGATATAAAGGTTAACGTTGATACAAACTTGGGACTATTCTTAACCCACTCTAAAAACTTTCCTGCAATCTCTCCTAAGAATCCAACTATTGGAAGCATAAATATCTTAAAAGCAGAGGAAACCGACTCTTTTAGGGCTGTTATAGAATTCGTAAATTCTCTATTTGTTTTATCCTGAAGCAGCTCATTGCCAGTAGCGAGTACGTCCCCCTGCTCTGCAAGGCCAATAAAGCCTGCCACTTGATCTTTGTTTAGATTTCCAAAAGCAGCCAAGATAGACGTAGTAATCGCAGTCTTCCCCCCTGCCATACCATCTAAAGATTTTATGAAAGCTACCATCTGATGCGAAGCTTTCATAGCAACGTCACCTGTTAAAAGTTTATTGTCTTCTATAGCAGCTACCACATCAGCACTGAAATATCGTGAGGCAGCACCCAAGTCTTTTATACCTCCTGGAGCGGTTAACACGCTCATCACCGCTCGAATATTATCCTGTTGGCCCACTCCTAATTTGCCTGTCATCTCTATTATCACATCTCGAACTTGTTTTGATGCTTCTGGAGAAACTGCCGCAACGTCTTTTAATATCTTAGAGTTTGCTTCAAGAGCCCCTACAAGATCGGTTGTAGTCACCTGATAATCATTCGAGGTTTGTTGCAAGGTCTCACCTAAGCTGGTCATTTCTTTATCAGACAATGCAAGGATAGAGTATACGGACGTTAACCCTTTAATTAGTTTTTGCGTATCTTGCCCCGTTAACTTTGCTTGCGCTGCCATATCGAGCATACTCTTGTTAACAGTCTTCATGCCTGCTCGCGTGAACGACATAGCATGTTCCAGGGCTAACCCCATACCTCCTGGGACATGATCTATAGATTTGGTTAAGTTAGCGAAGGCTACATTTGCGGTAGTGCCAAGGCCCAAAGCTTGAGTTTGAGTAGCTTCTAGAGACGTAAAAGCGGCAATTAATTTATCTGCTACCCGATAACCCAGGCTCATTTTCAGACCAAGAGCATCCATTGCTCTCGAAAGTTGGGGTTGGGCCTGGGGCTGGGTTGGCGGTACTCCTCCACCAGCCATTACAATTCTCCCTTATCTATCAGAAGCTCATGCATATCGTATACTTGATTCAAAATATATGTCCTAAAGTTATCAGGCCCTAGAAGAGCTTTAAGTCCACCAAATGTCCGTGAGGCAGATAAAAAAGTAGCTTCTGACCTATCCTTATATAGTCGTTTGAGGATTTCCCTAGTAACTAGCCCATCTCCTGGAAGCTTAAAACAAGTAATTAGCTTGTTCCCCGTCTTGGCTACCCTCACACCTCGACCCGTTTTTGTGGCTACGACGAGAACAACAACTTGATCTACCGATAAATTGTTATAATTCTTATACTGAAATGTTACTACATCCCCTGGCTGTAAGTATCCTGCTGATCTGGGGATCTTCCCCGCCTTTTTAAGGGCTCCATCAAAAGAAAAAAAGTTTAATATTTTTCTAATTGCACTCATAACTCTATTACATAGTATACTTATGAGGATAGATGGATAAAAGTAATTTAGATATCAATATTATTGATTTCATAGACCTGATTGACGAGACGCTGAATGCATCATTTGTGGAAAAGTGGAGATACAAATATTCAGAAAGGTTTATTAAGCAGTTTCAGTTCAAGGTGCTATCCTCATTAACCAATAGCAAACCTCTGAAGATAGATAGCCTTTTCCTGTTCCTTACTAAAAAATGTAAGTATTCCAAGGATCAGGTCCTCAACTTCTTTTCCTCTGTAGATATTAATATCTACAGGCCCCTGATTCAGGGTAAGCTAACGAAGCATAAAGATTAGACCCGCTTCTGCTTTTTCCTGCTTTTCGCAAGCTCTCTCTGCTCTGTGAGCCTCTTCTCCACATGAATGGGGGGCTCGAACAGTGGGCACATATCAATATACTCGCACCAGTTGCAGAAAGTATTTTCTGAAGCCTTGAACTCATTTAGCTTCTTCTTGCGAATCTTCCACACCTTATCCAACTCAGTCCTTTTCCAAGATGCGATAGCTGCTCTAGAATACTTCACATCCACAAAGTTGTTTGTTAGAGGGTAATAATGAGCACAGGTAATCTTATCTATCGGGACCTTATACATCTCACTGATGGCATAACAATAAGCCTGTAGCTGACGATCCTTAAACAAGGTATATTTATTCTTTTCTCTTTTTGAGGTCTTATAGTCGATTATCAAGAATCCGCCTTCTCTACCCTTGATAACACGGTCAATCACCCCATTCTGCTTGATATCCCTAGTCTTGTCTAGATTCACCTCGTAGACCAATTCAGTCGCCACAGTCTCGCCTAATTTTTGATTAAAAGATAGAAAATTAGTTAGACAACGACCCACTTTATCCCTATAAGTATATGGTATCTTATAGGAGTCTTTATGTTGTTCTGCCAAAACCTGAAGCTGTTTCAAGTCTTTAGCCTCAACACCGTCTTCTAGGATCTTATGAATGTAAGACCCGAAATTCAAAGCGTCCTCATTCCGTGGTTTATCTCCAGAAAGCCTTTCAATATATTTATACTTGTACTTCAGACCACACTGACTAAAAAGTTCACTTTTTGAATGACTAATTGTATTTATAAACATGATATCTCCTAACCTTATTAAAGAATATTTGCTGGAAAAATTTAAGAATAATTATAAGCTTTCTTCAGATAGTGAAGAAATGATGGTTCCATCTCTTTTTGCGAGAGATGATTACAAACGCCACATGAGCGTAAACACTCATACAGGGCTATGGCAATGCTTCAAATCAGGTGAGAAGGGGAATTTTTTCCACTTGGTAGCGATTATAGATAAAACCTCTTACAACCAAGCTGAATCTAAATTCATGCTGAAGGACCTCTTGGAGGAGGGTGAGGTTACCCCAAAACTTGCTGAACCCAAACCCCCTCCTCAGGGGGTAAAAAATCTTATCCCCATTACTAAAGATATGACCCCAGAAAGCCCATTAACTTCCAAAGCTTGGTTATTTATAAACCATAGAAAGTTATGGGGAAGCACCGAATATTTTGTTGCCAAGGATGGGGATTATAGAGACAGGCTTATCATCCCATTTTTCTACCTTGAAAAGATTGTCTTCTTCCAGGCTCGTGCTTTAGACAATGCCACACAACCCAAGTATTTGAATTTTAAGGGCATCAAAAAAGCTCATATACTTTACCCCTATGACCATGAGCAAGACCATCTGGTGGTCTGTGAGGGGCCTCTGGACGCAATCTCTCTACAGATACAGGGAGTGAATGCTACAGCTACGATGGGAAGCACAGCTTCACTGTGGCAAGTAAACGTTCTCTCGGAATTTAAAGGCAAAGTAATCCTAGGTTACGACAACGATGGGGCTGGCGAAAACGGGGTTAATTACTTCGAAGAAATGCGAAAAGTAAAGAGGATGGATAATTTATACATCTGCCCTCCCCCTAAAGGTCACAAAGATTGGAACGAGGCTCATGTTGCAGACTATGATCTATCTGCATACGTTTCCAAGAATAGCAAGCTTTTTGATTTCGAGTATAAAATAGATAAAGAAATCAAGTCACTATAAGATGCATTAGTGGACTGTATATGGTCTGATCTAGTAAGGTGTATTTAACCTGAACAGTATAGGGACCAGTTAGGCTCCCCATATCCCCGCTTGAGGTCTTGGAATGAGTCTTCAACCTTTCCGTCTGCCAGTTAAAGAGGATGGTATTATCTGCTGCAATATTGACCACCGAAGAGGTGTCAGAGAAAGCTGATACTGTTACACGGGAAGGTAGGGATGGATTCTCATTTACCTTCTTTATTTCTACCATGGCACTAGCAATAATGGAGTCTTTAAAGACATTATGGACTGAGCTGTCGATATTTTTATTTTCTAGAGATACTTCTGTTGCAATCTTCAAATCTATCTGAGACCCAAAAGTAATCCTCTTATTTAAAAGCTTATTTGCAGCCTTGAATCTGAGAGGCTCTGTGACCGCAAAGAACTTATCTCTATGCAGGGTGAAGCGATTGATTATGGTCTGGTACTCAGAATTAGAAGCAAATTTGACAGTCCAAGCATCGATGTAGTTGCCTGTGGCTGAAGCAGAATTTGTTACAACTAAGCCCGATCCATGGTGATTGTAGAATCCTCTTAGGTCTGCTTGATTGCCATTTAAAACTACAACATATTCTCCGTCATTAATTTTATAGATACCACTAGCATCAGCCCCACCAGTATAGGCGGTTTCTACATCGCCCACAGCAGTCGCAGAACACCCAAAAGTCATTAAGATGGACTTGCTATTCAGGCTACTGGAGAGCAAGCCGTTGGATCCTAGGATACCACTCGGCGGGAGGTTCTCCTCTTCCTTAAATATGGTTACACTGCTTATATCGTAAGGATCTTGGTAAACCCCATCGTTTATAAAGAAAGCTTTAAGTGCAACAGCCTGCATTACGTTTGGCCTGTTATGTCTATCTATGACCTGTTTCCCGTTTAACTGCATCCCTTTGTCTCTCCAAATCCTCTTTATATATTGTTAAAAAGCTAGTCCTCTCAATTCTAGTCATAGACCTTACATCAGAATATGAGAGCCCAACTTCTTTTACAAGTATATAGGCCTCATGAAATAGATCATCTAACTTTAAAAATTCTTCTAGCTCTCGGTAAAAAAATTCTCACCTACCTGGACATCGACAACCGATTCCCCTTCGCACTCAGAGCATATAAAATTAATTTTAGGATCCACCCCATAGTTTATTTGGGTTATTTCTTCAATAATTGTATGAATATCCGCCAAAGGTAATTTTTTTATCACCTCTGATATTACCTGCTTATCCGTGCAGCCATCAACTTCTTCTACAAATCTCCAAAATTGAGTATTTGTATCTTCCGTTAATGAAAAATATTTTTCTTCAGATAATCTAGGAAATCGAACTTTAGCCTTCTTTTTTATTTTCTTAAGCTTTATCTCCCTAGGATTCTCCATATCCTCTGGAACTTCATTCACATTTAATTTGGACAAATCTACTGTCACTTCAGATTCAGCGTCACATTTAGGACAGGTCACTAGTGCTCTATAATCAGATCCGTAAGATGCTTCTCTTATCTTATAAAGAAGGTATATTTTATCCATGAGTATTATTTCCCCAATAGATAAATTATTTACACATCGGCTAAGAAGGAGATTTATAGGATCTACCTTCCCCCTCTTGGTATTAGCGATTGCTTTTTCATCATCAAAAGTCATGGGTCTAACCGTTATGGGCTCAGAAGGCTCTAATAAATTATAAAACTTACCTCTAGAAGGCAAACTTACTGGAATCTCTACTTCGGGAGGCAAATACTCTAATATCTTGTCAATAGCTTCTAATTTATCTTCTGATACCTTTGGTAGATCATTAGTCATACAAATATCCTTTTTTTCTCTAAAAACTTTACTCACTATAATAGTACTAATGGATATAGTAATTGGCAACCTCAAGTCCAAAATTGTTACGGACAACCCGAAAGTAATTAAAGCCTTGGATAAGCTTTACAGTTTTAGGGTTCCAGGAGCAGAATTCTCACCAAGCTATAAAAGAAAAAGGTGGGATGGGAAAAAGCATTATATATCCCCAAACGGAACTTTTGCCACAGGACTTCTCCCTAAAGTTTTAGAAGATCTTAGAAAGGCAGGGTGTGATCCAAACCTAAAGAATTTACAAACCTCTGATTCGTATAAATTAGAGAATATAGATAACTTAAAATATTACTCTTTTCAGAAATCATTAATACAAAAGGTTTTATGCGAACGTAGGGGAGTGATAAAATCCCCAACAGGCTCAGGGAAGACGCTCATAATGGCAGGGATAATCAAATCCCTAGCAAAAAAGCATAAAAAAATGGTAATACTATTTAACGCAAAGCAGCTATTATCACAAACCTATGAGTTCCTGTCTAAAACTTGTAATATAGAAGACCTAGGGGTGTGCTTCGGAGAAGGCTTTATTCCTGGCAATATTATGCTGTGTACGGTACAGAGTATTGAGAAAATTTTAGACACTCACCTAGATGAAACAGAGGTCCTCATCATTGATGAAGTCCACGAATTTTGCAGAGGTAAGACCACGCTCGCAGCTATTGAAAGTTTCCCTAACGCAATATTTAGAGTAGGGCTAACAGCCACACCACCTACGGATAAAATACCTAGATACAATTTGGAAGGCGCAATAGGACCAATTTGGGAAGAGGCAACCACCATATCTCTAATAGAATCTGGGAAGCTCACTAGACCTGTCATCCAACTCCTGCCTACTGAACAATTTAATGGGGATGATTATGACCTATCCTATGAAGAAATATACGAAAAATATATCATTAACAATGAGCATAGAAACAGTCTCATTAAATCCGTAGTTGATAAAATAAAACAAGTTAATGACAGAGCAAGAATTCTAATCCTCACACTGAGCCTAGAACACGCATCTCTGCTTCATGAAGAAATAGAGGGATCGCTTAAATTACAAGGAGAGGATGAGATGGTGAAAAGATATGAAACAATTTCATCATTTCTGAGCAACGATGGAAACTCTGTACTAATAGGAACAAAGATTCTACAGACAGGAGTTAACATACAAGAGATTACCCACTTTATAAATGCCAGAGGACTTAGGTCTGAAATAGCTACCATCCAAGCCTTAGGGAGAGCTATAAGGAAGCATGAGAGTAAGCAGCAGGTTTATATCTACGATTTCATGGACAAGGCTAAATACCTCGATAACCATGCGAAAGCTAGAAAGAAATATTATCTAAAAGAAAAGCACACAGTAGAGGAAGTATGAAATCAGCAGAAACACTAAAAAAAGATATTGGGGTTCTTCACTCTGAAGAGATCAAAAAGATTACATTCATAGTCGAAGAATTAAACAAGCTTAAGAAGAAAAAGACTATTAATGAGGATACCCTAAGAGCCTTATCTAATTGTTACAGAGAGCTAGAGACGTTAAAAGAGGTTTTTTACTGGAGACTGGTCAAGCTTCTAAAGCAGAATCACTTGGTTGACTAGATAGCCTTAGCAATCATAGCGATGGTCACAGGTATCAGCCCTGCCATAAGTCCCCATACACCTGATTTAATCTTTAACATTATGACATCTCCTCGAAGGAGATCAATCTTCTTCTCTAGAAGACCGATTCTACTAGAAATCCTATCAAGCTCGCTCATAACTAATTTCTTGTAAGCGTTCCAGTCTTCCCCTGCTGTCATAATATATCTCCCTTTCTCTCACTAGTATTTATAAAGGTGAACAGTAAATATTTTTACTTGTTATAATTCCTCTTATGAACTATACGAAGTTAGGATGCCATTTGTAAAGACAAGTGTATGTGTGGTGAACCCGTCAGCATCATTAATTGTTACGGTTTGACTCGCAAGCCCACCAGTAACTTTAGTATGGGGTAGCAGTCCAGAAGGCTCCAATTTTGATGTAGGTATAAGCCCAGACCCAGCAAGAACATACGTCTTCAATCTAGATACTGCGGACTTCCTATTGGTACCTCCTGCTCCATCGTCAACAATAACTAAGTCAGCGTCAACAAGAGCTGCTCCAACATCAGTGCCCCCATCAATATCTAAGGCATTAATGTTAATTGAGCAGGAATCGATGGCATCAAAATCTATCTTCTTACCCTCATGGGTATAAAGCTCTTTTAGCTTCAGACCACTAACTGTTGCACTAATGGCAGAAACACAAACAGCAGAAACACAGGTAGCAGAAACCTCACAACTAGCAGTTAGATGATCAACAATATAATTTCCCTGAGTATCCTGCTTAAATTGAGCAGTTAAGGGGCGAAACTTTAAATTTGGATCCAACGCCATAAGTCATTGCTCAGTAGTGGGGGTTCCCTTTTTTCTTACCTTTTATCGCTTTCGATCTTGTGTCTCGACGATTCTTGAGATAAGAATCATTATCATCTACATCCCCATCGTTATCAACATCCTCATCTTCTTGACCTACGGGATCAAGCTCCTCCTCAGGAGCTTCTTCCTCAGGAACCTCTTCTTCCATCCCCTCTTCCTCAGGAACCTCTTCTTCCATCCCCTCTTCCCCAGCAGCTTCCTTTGCAGCGGCAATCTCTCCAGTCAAATCAGCTAACAGATCGTGGAGTTTATCAATATTTGCCACTAGCTCATCTTGAGGGACTTCCTCAGCAGGGGCCTCCTCTTCTTCTGGAGGCATCCCCTCCTCAGGAGGAGCACCATCTGGTGGGAGATCAGCACCTTGTTGATCACCTTGGCCCAGTTGTGCCTCCTCGGCTTCCTGATCAAACTCTGCATTCGCAGCATCAGCAGCACCTTGAGCATCCATAGACCCTTCTCCACCTAAAGTTTCGTCAGATGGGTATTGATCTTCGGCGTTAGGGGGTTGACCAGCCATAGGATCACCCGCGCCGCCACCAGCCATAGGATCACCCGCTCCGCCTCCACCCATTTGCGATAACAAATCCCCAACCTGCTTAAGTTCGTCACCTAACTTGGAGGTATCCAAATATCTCAGCATGTTAGCCTCAGAGATCATGTCTGTAAATCCAATGCTCCCAAAAACAGCACAAAGATAATCATTAACATCAATTGCCTCAACACCGTTCTTATTCTTCAGCATTGTAGACATCTCAGACAAGACGTTTCGGTTTACAGAGTTCTTGGGGCAAACTCTAGCGAGAGACTCAAAGATCACGACTTGAGTATTAAGCAGATTCTTAAATGAAGGGGTATCCTTTAAAGTATTAACATTAATTCCATACTTCTCATTAAGAACCTTAATAATAGATTCTTTTATGGGCTTCTTCATTTCGAAGAGTTTGGAAACAAAGCTTCTAAGCTCCTTATCAGTAATGGCAACTGATTCATTCAGAGCCAGGGAGTTATTGACAACCTTAGCTAGTTGCTTCTTGGAAGCTAAGGCCAAATAAGGAATCTCACTAATAGCCTCACTCATAGCCTTCATAAGGCTTTTCTCATCTGGATTGAACAGGTATCCGCAAAGCTCATTAACTTTATTATTAGAAGCCCAAATAACTTCAAAATTGTCCCTAGCTTCTAGAAGCTCTTTTTGGATTAACTCTTGCTGACAGACCATATCGTATATGGATTTCTGGTTCCCATCCTTCAGCTTGTAGCTCCCTCCTTCCGCCAAAGACTTATATGATAATCTTGGGAAATCAAAAGCTGTAGACACGGTATTAGACAATTTTACAGCATTTTTGATCTCTTGAATGTTTTCAATCTTTTCAAAGTTAGCCTTCAGATGGTCTGCAATATTCTTTGTGGACTCCAAAAGACGGGAGAATTCAGGAGTATCAATAATCTTTATAGTCTCATTAAATTTATCTTGCTTCTCATGAAGTTTCTTCTTTATCTTGTCAAACTTAAGACGTTGCTCCCAAATTGACAACAGGTCAGAAAAATCAGATTCAGCCTTAGAGTAATCATTTCCGTAAAGATCTCTTACTAGATTAGTTACGTTACTGCTTACAAAATCATTGTATTTCTTATGATTTTCGAAAAGATCAGAGTCTTCTAGTTCAATATTCTCTAAGATAACATCATTCCCTAGGGAATAAGAGCCTCGAATAAGCTTACCAGACTCGCTAAGATAGGTAACTTTAGAGTCATCTACGGAGAACATCTCTATGTTTTCCCTCAACGACCTTCCTAGGCAGTCGCCTAGCTTTAACAAAAGAGATAGTTTATTATTTCTGCCATGCAAAACGTGTGTCAACATTAGTGATACTCCTACTATTTTTTATATATGCGATTAACAACTCCCTAAATGTTATTATTCTTATTTTCTTCTCTTAAGATCATCTTTGTAACCTTAGCCACTTCACCATTTCTGTTATCTAAAATTAATTTATCTCGAAGCTTTTTCAAAGTCTCCACCCTGGATGTCGCCTCTGCTGTAGGGGGAACATTCTCCGCTGGCTCCTGACCTCCTGCTTCCATAGGCCCTGGGCCTGCCATTGGTTGCCCTCCCCCTCCAGGGGGCATAGGTGCTCCACCCATAGGTGCTCCACCGCCCATTGGATCCATCATAGCTTGCTGTTGTTCCATTTGTTGATCCATCTGTTCCTTCATCTCTTCTTCCAATTCCTTCTCGATTTCTTTAATCTCATTCTCATTTAAATTATAGTAATCTCTGTAAATTTTCTTTTTAGAGAATATTTGAAGTCCTAAGATTGCCTGTACCACTCTAGCCTTCTGTTCGTCAACATCTAGCTTTCTTTTGGTAAACATATCAGATGGATCGGGAAGCTCAATTCTAAGATCCTTTATTACAGAATCAGAAAAACCCTTGATCTTCAGATGCCTTTTCGCGGCAGACTCTAAGCCAACCTCTATACTGTGTTGAATTCTAGCGATTGTTCTTGCAAACTTAACATCCAACTGTGAAAGATTGGCTTTTCTTTCTGGGGACTGCTCTTTCTCCACAATGTAGTCTTTTGGAATCTTTAGAGCCGCAAGGAGCTTATCCCTGAAATATTTAACATCGTCAACCTCTCCCAAGTTCTGAGCACCAGGAAGGGTTTCGATCTTCGTACCACTGCCACCCCTACTGGGAACAAAGAAATCCTCATCAGCACTGAGAGGATTATATCTTGCATCGATTTGCCCTTTGTTGGCATCAAAGAATTTTTCTTTCTTAAACTTTTCTTTAAGCCTCTCAATAAACATTTCTGCTTTAGTAGAAGGAAGCTGACCAACGTCAATATAAAATATCCGCCTCTCTGGGGCTCTTGTTAGACGGTAAATCAACATAGCATCTTCCATCAATTTTAGAGACCTGAAGATCTGTCTTGCCAGGGCAGCGATAGATTTGCCGTAAGGATAGTATAGGGGATCAGAAGTATGAAGCCTGAAATGAACGATTTGATTCCTATCAAGCTCGATATACTTTCTCCCCTTCATAAATTCGCCTTGAACCCCATAGGTATCCCAATCAGTCTTATCTGGAATTTCTTGAAGGAAATCAGTGAGATACCCATATTCATTCTCTACCCTGAGGATATAATTAGGGTTAAGAATTTTTATTCTGTTGACACCCGCCTTAGGGTTATCCAAGTCAACAATTAGCTCAATAAAACAGTCTCCGTACTTAACTGTATTTCGTATGATATCCCAGTAAAATCTATCCAATTTTATATTGGTAAATAGCTTTTCGACCTCTTTCTTGGCCAGCTCATCGTCCGTTACGACTTCCCATCTTTTATTGTCTATATTCTTTTGAGAGCTATCATCAGAATAGATGTCAAATGCAGCTCCAACTTCAGGGTATTCATCCATACCCTCATACTCTTTATACCTTCTTTTTCTGTTGACCTCAATTTCAGGTAAAATAGGAAGACTGCCTCTGGATACGGAAAATGCAGCAGGATCTGTTTCGGGTTTTTGTAACTTAATAACTTCGTTACTTACAACCGTATCACCGCTGAGAGGTCTTTCAAGGGTATCAGGATCATCTGAAAATTGTCGCGCAACCTCAGGTTGGGCTTTAGTAGCAAAGAATTTAGCGAAGAATCTCCCTAGCCTTCCCACTGGATAGAAGAACCAGGATCCTCTACTAGATCCGCCACCGAATTCGGTGTAACCTTCTTCAATTATGTTATTCTTGTCTATTTCATCAACCATCTTATGTCTTCCTCAGTCATACCATCAAAGCTTGTCTTCACTCTATATTTAGTTGTGCTAACAGGGGCCAACGGCTTATTAATATTAGTAGCTCTTATATGTTCTATAGTAGTCTTATCCATTATAGAGTTAAGACCGTGGACAGCTAATGCCAAACTCATAACGAGATCATCATGATGCCCCTCTTCAGCCTCCGCTTTCCCATTTTCTTTTACAACAAAAGTAAATAATTCATCAATCGTCCTCTCTGAATTTATTTTAATTATGGCAGTGCGAACGGACTCCTCCAGATCAGCCAAAAGAACTTCTCTGTTTGTATGGGTAACTTGATATCCCGCGACACCCTTATCATCAGACCAAAGATTTTCATATTCTAGAGAGTTGAACAGCCAATCGATTAAATTATTTCCAATGGTATTTCTTTCGGTTATCACATGTGCAGTATTGTACAAGCTCCCCTCAGTTGCTATAATTTTTGCAAATTCGTTGATTGGGGTACTATTTGAGTAGAACTCTGCAACCTGCTCCCCATTATACATGTTTATAACCTGGAATGCTGAGTAATCTCGACCTCTCCCTAGAGATACATCAGCAGCTAATACATAATCATAAGCAGGGAAGGGATCTTTCCACACCCGCATCCTATTATTGTATTTTATATAAAAATCCTCACTGGTATTGTTCTTAGCGTTGGTCAAAATCTCACCGTCGATATAGGTTTCACCAGTACCTAAAAATTCACATTCATATTCCTGAAGCCATTTTCTAGGAGATATATTAGATTTCGTAATATCTTCCCATTCGTCCACATTAAGCGGAGTATCGAGACTACTCATAAACTCATACAAGTTATCGTAACCTTCTTGTCTCATATATTCAGGATGTTCCTTCCACCTAATGTCAATAGGGTTGAAAGAATTCTCCTTATTAATTGCTCCCTGATACATGTCATGGAACCAATTACCAATGCCGTTGACTGTAGAGAGAATGAAGGCTCTACCTCCAGTGGAGATAACTGGATACACAGCAGCCCAAATAGTTTCAATATTCTCAATAAATGCAGCCTCATCTACTATTAAAAGAGAACCAGCAAGAGATCTACCAGATTGTTTTCCTGAGGCTCTAGATCTAATTACGGAACCATTCTTTAGCTTCAAAGTATGTTTATTATCCTCCTCAATCCCTGGCTTTAAAAACTCAGGAAGCTCATCGTACATAAGCTTTATTCTTTCTAGGACTTCAGTGGACTCCTGATCGCCTTTGGAGATGATAGGTATAGTTTGATACTTATTAAAAACGCCTGTCCACAGAGCATAAGCAGAGGCTATTGTAGTGCATCCTGCTTGCCTAAATTTCCTGAGCATATTAAATCTATGCTCACCTAGGTTCTTTATAATCCTCTTCTGGAAAGGATATAGATCAAATTTTACTAACCCGCGAACGGGGTGAGTAACTTTAATATAATTACAAATAAAATGAACAGGATCCCTGCTACACTTTTTGAATTCTTCAATTATCTTTTTTTGGTCCATACTCTATTATAATGCATGAATACATATGCTTTTATCTGTACCAGAGAAAAAAGTCCAACAGTCACAAGAAATAACCTTACCCAATATTTATCTAGGGCTGGAATACAGGTTAAACTTTTGGTTGGTCAAGATTCTATCTTTTCTGGATATAAAAAAGCCTTCGAGTTAACGGATCCTGATCCTACAGATACAATAATCCTATGTCACGATGATATAGAAATTTTATCTGATATTAAGATATTTAAAAATGCCTTAGAAACTCACCTAAGCCAACATAAAGCTGGTTTCGCAGGAATAGCTGGAACCACCCACCTAGACAAGGATGCAGTATGGTGGGACCACACACGATGGAAGGCAGGATTACATAGGGGGCACGTTTTTCACGGCAAAAGCAACTATGAATACGACAATACTTACTACGGCCCCCCTGATCAAGTAGTAGTTATGGATGGTCTTTTTCTAGCTGCAAAAGCAAAAACTTTAAAAGAGATAGGATTAGATAAACCTGAATATTTTGAAGGAGAGTGGGACTTCTACGATATTCACTATACTATGAAAGCCCATCAAACGGGCTTAATAAATAAAGTTGTACCAATAATTGTGCTACATAATTCTTTCGGTAACTTGGCAGGAAGAGAGTCTTGGCACAAAAATAGAGAAGCTTTTATAAAAAACACGGATTTACCTGTAAAATGCAAAGCGTAGTAGATTTTTTAGTTTGGAGTTTAGCAGTCTTTGGGGCTGCAAATGGGGTTGCGATATCTAATTTATGTCAACCTCTTAGAGAATTAGTAGTAAATTGGCCTTTTTTCGGTAAGCTAGTTTATTGCCCTATGTGTTTAGGTTTTTGGTTTGGGGGGCTAGCTTCATTACTAGCATCTTCTCCTACAGGAAGTTTATTGATGGATTGCTTCCTAGGAAGTAGTGTATCTTGGATAATCTATATCTTTCTTTCTCCAAGACAATTTTCAACAGGGGGTTGACGCTAAGTCAACATCCGCCAGCGCAGTTAGCAACTGGTCTAATCATCCAACGTTTTTTTAACATAATTTTCTAATCTCCAGGGGGCCAATAAGTGTCATCATTGTCTTTGAGTCTGTTAGCATGCTTAATATTGCCGTATGTAACAGTGAATAAAGCGTGAGGATGAGATTTTGTAAGGTTCCAAATTCTCACTCCTATAGGCACCCCTGATCGCTTTGCCGCTACATCGCCCTCAACCTCCGCCACCACAGAATCGGTCGCCGCCTTCCTATACCAATTCATTTCTACAGGATCTCTTCCTGGTATGCCTATTACCCCGCCAATACCAGAGGCAGTATTCTGAAGTAAATAAGAAACAGTAATATTCCCCATCCCATCATCAGTGTAAGTAGGGCCAGAAGAGGCATTAGCAATAACGTCTATTGCCGAAGCAAACCCAGTATAAAGTGAGTCCCCTGGTTTATCTGCCGAAAGATTCCTGTCACCACTGCCAGAAGGAGTAACAATATAATAAGCAACATCTGCTACAGGAGCAGCACTGCAATCGACACTAAACCAATTACATCTAAGCTTGTTACCTGCTGTGTCTGTAAACTCTATATCAACATAAGCCCCGTTAGATACAGTAGCAAGTTTACAATAAGATCTTAACGTATTTCTTTCAACCATAATTAAACACCTGGAGGCCAAAAAATATCATCGTTGTCTTTGAGTCTGTTAGCATGCTTAATATTGCCGTAAGTAAGAGTGAATAACGCATGGGGATGCGAGTTTGTAAGGTTCCAAATCCTTACTCCCCTAACCGCTGCTCTATCCCTAGACCTCACATTCATCTCTACAGGATCTCTTCCTGGTATACCTATTAAACCGCCAATCCCCGAAGAAGTGTGATCGCGCTTGGTAGGGCCAGCAGAAGCAGCAGAAACAACACTTATTGATGATGTACCTTGTTGATACATTTGCTCAATGTTCTCTCCACCGTGACCACTGAGTGCCGAAGGTGAGACAATATAATAAGCAACATCTTTTACAGGAGCAGCACTACAATCAACACGAAACCAGTTGCAATTAATTATGCTTCCTGCTGTATCCCTAAAATCCATATCAACATAAGCCCCGTTAGGTACAGCAGCTAACTTGCAAAAACTTCTTAACGTATTTCTTTCGGACATAATGTTATTCCTAGGTTATTATAGGCAAACCAATCACTAATATCTAGGGCTGCATGTTCTATGTGAATATTATTTTAGGAAAAAATAAAATCGTTTTTATTACTTTCTAACGTAAATACTTATAGATGAAATACTTAGCAAGCCTTGCGCTGGTTTTTCTAGCCTCTTGCCTTCATCCGAATGCAGGGGGAGAACAAAAGCTCGATATCTCGAATCGAGTTTTAACTTCAGCAGCTAAAATATCTCTTGAAGATTATACGGGAAGAGAGATCCTTGGAACAGTCTTCCCAGTGTATGCAGAAGAGGTAAAAGGGAATCTCTATATAAATTATTTCGTCACTGCTGCTCACGTAGTAAGAGACGCAACTCCCAAAAAAATAGAGTTTTATTCCCGCCCAGAGAATAACTGGGAGATATCACGTACTGTAACTTTAACCCTTACTAAAGTGAAAACAGTTTATATAGACGCTTCCATCGACTTTGCGGTGGTAAAAGCTAGATCTTCTGTTTACATCCCATTTATAGAAATATCTAAAAATCCGCCTAAATTTATGGAAGAGGTGGTATCAGTTGGATGCCCCTTTGGGGAACCCTTAATGATTACTGAGGGGAAGGTTATCAGGCAATCATTATTTAAAGGTTTGTGGCTAATAACCGCTCCCGCCGTTCCAGGTAATTCGGGTGGACCTGTTATCTCATTGAGGACTGGAAAAGTCGTAGGGATAACAAGTAGAGTTTACGTTATTAACAATGGATTATCCTCGTCATATATTGGGCATATGCACGAAATAGTTCCATCAAATATTTTCCGTCATACAGTAGTAAATACTATATCGGAAGATCTTTCTGTTAGTAACAACTGGAGAAGATGATGAATTGGTTTAGAAACACATTGGCAGTTGTTCTCCTTAGCACAGGGTTAGCTTCACAAATAACTCTTTTCGGATATACTAAGAACCCTGGAGGACAGCTCAACACCGTCCCAGAGCAACCCCCTCCTAAATTAGGATCTCGTATTACTGTAATGTGGCATTGGGATGTAGGTGAGAGGGGGGAAGAGATTGTAGTTTTCGGACCTGATGTAGCAGTTCGTGCGAATATTTGTTGGTATTCAAATCACCCTGCACATCTATTAGATAGATGGTTACTAGTCCCACCCATCGTGATGCTCCCAGTTTTCAATACCCGAAATACTGGTCCTCCTTATAGTTTTCACATTCCTATTGATCCTATTCTTGTGGGGGAAGCAGTAAGACTCCAAGTATTCAGGTTAATACAACCTGGATCTGGTTCTATGTGTGATAGGCTTCGTGGAACTAATGCCTTGAGAGTTCAGTTTATGTACTAACTAGAGGATAGAAAATATGAGTGACCATCAGAAACTTTCAGATCTTGCAGCGAGTATTGATCCGAAAACCTTTCTATCCTATTTATTTGGTGCTCTTAGATGGTGGGAGAAATCTCTTGATGAAGAAACCAATCTACATAAATTTTGCTTGGAAGATGTAGCGTACGATTTTCTCTCTCGCTATCACGAGGATGAGTTAGAAAAGTGGAAAGAGAAAAATAACAAACCTCCGTAGGTTTCACCTCCGTAGGTTTCGTTCACATTAGTTATTTCTGCAATTTCCATCCGCCACCCCGTGGGGGCTTTCCTTCGCCTGCCGGGGGCGTTTTTGGACCGCTTGCTTTCTTTGGAAGCTTTATAGTAGGTTTCTCTTTACTTTTCCGCAGTGACACCGGAACGTTTTTGAGCGTTGTATCAAGCAATTCCTCCGTACTCGACTTCTTTCTAGTCTTAAGGTATTTTTCAGGGTCCATTGTGGTGACATCAATTTCCTTGCCAGTCTTCTTTAGAGGCTCGGGTATTTGGCTTTGCTGTTTTTTTGCCTTCGCATGAGCTTTATCGAATTCGGCCTCCTGCGCTGCGTCTTTAACATCGTGAGCCTTATCAACTTTTGCCAAATCTGTTTTTAGTTTAGCTTTTCCCGCAGCACTTCTTTCAGCATGAGTCTTAAACGTGCGTCCAAGACCACGAAACTCGGCGGGTTTCTTTTCTTGTTGTACCGTTTTCTTAGTCGTAGTTGGAGTCCAAGGATCCCGAGATTTTGGCTTAATGTCTTGAGCCGTCCCCTCTCCTCCCGTACCAAGAGCAACAGCACCAGTTACAGCCGCTGCGCGGGCAACTTTTCCTACCTTTTTCTTTACCCCTCTACCAAACTTCTTAACCGCTTCCCACCTTCTACCTTCAGCTAGAAGTTCTGCCTCAAATAACAACTCCGCCATTCTTTCGTAGGTTTCGTTCATATCAAATCCCTACGCTATAGTCTTCCCCAGTCGGAGCTTCGCCACCTTGCGTTCGCTTACTCCCCGAATCATCGATCCCCGTTGGATCCCTCCCCTTTCTGACTCTCTTCGCTGTCTTCTTCTTAGCTTTCTTCTTCTTAGCTTTCTTCTTCGTAGCTTTCTTCTTCCACCCTTGCTCAATCGCCTGGGCGATTTTTCTAGGATGAACTGGGAATCGACTCAAGTCGGAATCAGCACCAGGATACTTCTTACCTTCCACTAAAGTGGCCTCAAACATCAACTCCGCCAATCTACTGTAAGTAGGATAGGTGCTATTCTCATTTTTTGATTTTATTTTTGATTTTAGGATTCTAAATAGCCTTTTTACTATAGAGCCTCTTTTTGGTTTTGGTTTTGGTTTTGCTGTTGTTGGATTTGATTTTGTTGGAGGGATGCTAATCCATGGATCTTTCCCCCAATCGCTACCACGTTCCTCTCTTTTATAAGGATTAAATGGTTCAAGCTTTTTAGCTTCTAACATCACTTCCGCTATTCTTCCGTAGGTTTCATTCATAGTACAATTATATAGTTTTATTAACTATCCCCAGACTCATATTTTTTAAAAGTAACACCAAGCTTGGTTTCTTCCTCATCCCCTATCTTCAAAGTCTCGTACCCAACGTAACGAAGACCTTGTTGAGTCAATTCCAGGCTGTATTCAACTTGCTCGGTAGGTGTCATTTGCAGGACAAACCATAGATACAAATCTTTGTTCATGTCATTATTTTTGAACATAGCTCCGATCAAGTTCTTACCTAAACGAGAATTCTTGAAGGAGAGCCAAGAAGAGGTGTCTACAAGCTCCTGTAAATAATAGACCTTAGATACCCTTTTTAAATTATCGTGCCTTAGAAAGTGCGTCAGGGGCATGTGAAGACCTTTCAGTGGCTTATAGTCAACTAATACTACTTCTGACACTGGTGGAAGGGGAGTTTTAGGCTTACTGTTGGATTTTCCTCCACAAGAGGTCAGAATCAATAAGGCGGCGGTCAAAAATTTAAATTTCATATCTACGGAGTGCCTTTAGGCTTTATAACAACGTGACCTGATTTTCCCCATTGAGATGCAGGAGGTGCAGACCTACCAGGGAACTGAGTTATTAAAGTATGCCCCGTAGTTCTTTTTTTGTAAGCTCTTTTCCTTTCCTTACGTCCTCTTGGAGCCATAAATTTAGGATCCTTCTTTACTGCAATCGAAGTTCCTTTAGTAGTAGCATAATGAGATAAAGGTTTATCAGTATGAACTTTAGGAACAGAAATATCCTCTCCCCTTTCAGGTTTTGTTGTAGTAGTGGTTTTAGTTACGTCAGATGAGGGAATCTCAGATTTAGGTCTAACCAATTCATGCCCTACAGGTTTACGATGAGGAGCAGTTACAGAAACTTGATCTTTTCTATGTTTCTTGCCTGCTAATTTTAGTTGTCTTACAACCCCTACACCTGGAGCTTCTGTAGATTGAGACCCTTGCCCTCTAGTTGTAAGATGCTTCATTGCTTCTGGACTTACATGGACTCCACCAACATGACCACCTTTTTTTATTAGTTTTTGCGCTGTTGCTGCTCTTTTCCTCTCTCGTGCTGTCTTCTTTTGCTGTGTTGATTGGAAAGATCTCTTAACTTCTGATAAAAGCAATTCGGTTATTTTTTCGTAAGTTTTATTCATATCAATATTATTTAGGGATCGTAGGTCCAGATAACTTTACTAAGCTTTCTGTTCTTAATTTCTATTATAGCCACAGCAAGAAGAGTGTTCTCATTTTTTGGTCCCTTTATTATTTAGGAGTCCCAAATTTAATAGGAGTCTCAAAATTTTTAGGAGTCCCTAATAATAATATTCTTTACAGGACGTGGCTCGGGTGCCAATATGGCAGAGGCTCATTTACGCGAAAGTTTCCGACAACATTGTTACATCATGTTACATCATGTTACATCCTGGGGCGTTACATCGTTGGGACACCAATGAGACATAAAAAACTTTGATAAGGCTTGAAAATGTTTTCCGAATATGCTCTAATATACAAATGGAAATTATAGCTTACATCTGCTACGGACTCTTTGGCCTTTTCATGTTTGTCTGTATCTACAAGATCGGAGAAGCACTCTCAAGATGAAAATTCAAAACAACGCTTGTCTCCGCTGTGGTGCGCTTCAGTTCACAGAGTATTGTGAGTTCTGCGAGCCCAATATGGTTTGGGTCTATGATGATCATCATGCTCACCTTGTAGATGCTCCACCAAAAGACCTACCTTCTGACCAAGAACTAGAGGACATGGCTGAGAGCCACGGTTTGGTAGGCGAACTTTTCATGGATGATGAACCTGATAACGTTGTAGATGAATACGACCGATACGACCACTTGAGAGACAGCTAACGTAGGTTGCAGATATGGCTTTGCTATGCACTGCGACAATCCACACCGAACCTGTTCGCACAGGGGGACGCAAGTGAGGGTTGGCATAGCACGGGGTTCGAATCCCCGCTGCTTCTTCATTACTGCAAGATAAAACATCTGCTGCTGTTGTCTAGCTTGGCCAGCTAGGAATCACGACAGGATTCGATGTTTTATCTTGCTTTTTTCTTTCAAAGGGTGTTTAATACTAGCATGAAGACTAAAGACGAAAAGTTGGTTGCAGCTCTCAAGAAAATGCTCGCTCGCCCTGGCATCTCCAAGGGTTTGCGTAGGCTCATCAATAGGGTACTTGCGGACTGAATAGCGGGGGGTCGCCGGGAATTTCACCATAAAGCTAGTAATACTAACAACTTAAGCTTCAAAGTTTTTTGTAAAAAGGCTTGAAACTCTACGCCAAATGCCTGATCATATACACATGGAAAAGACCAGGACAAAAGCAGTTACGGGTTACGAAGCTGGGAAGCAAGGCGAGCAAGACTCTTGGGAGGTTCTTTGTGATCTAGGATACATCCGACCTACCCCAAAACAGAGGGATAACATTGTTTCCGCTTTCGCTCATCATGGGAAAATTGTTAATCATAGAGCGTTTGATCTGATCAAAAAGGGAGAGGAGGGGCTGCTCAACAACCGAAGTGAGTTAATCAAATCTATCCCAACCAAGGGATGCCCCACGTTGTTTGAGCTAAAAACAGCGGGAAAGGATAGACGAAAAAATATCGGAGAGGATTTTACGGGGCTAGGCTTTACCTTAACACAAAAAGAAAAGGAAAACGCAGAAACACTTAAAAGCAATTACAAGTTTTTGTTCTTAAACTTAAAAACTAAGAAACATAAAATCTGTAACTTGCAAGATTTCTTTAACGAGGCTGTTTCTCGCATTTATCCTACGTGGTCGATTTGGGTTACTGCTGCTATTTAGGGAATTTTTCCTTGATCCCCGGCGGCAACCTCCATAAAGCTAGTAGTCTTAGTATCTTACGACCGAAAACTATTTTAAAAAAACCCTTGAAAGTATCAGGCTGATACGCTCTAATATACACATGAACGAAGACGAAGTTTGGGAATGGTTCGAAGAAAATTGGTGGGAAGATTTCATGCATGGAGATCCAGAAGTTGAAGAATAAAAAAATCATAAAAGCCTTGTGCCTCGGGGGGCTAGTTCCTCCCATGCTCGCAATCAAGCATCATACTGCTTGGGATAGCGAAACGAGAACTGCGCGTGAGATCTACGATGTAGAGATCCTTCGTGGTGCAATGTGGGAGTTCGTGTCTACCCATGATACGCTCGCAGAAGCGAACAAATCTTTTGGAAAACAACTGGACAAGGCCATCGAAACCTGCTAAGATATACACCATGGAAATCGAAGAAATCAGCAACCAAAAACAAGTTATCGCTGAGGCGTGTGAGAACCCTCTGTTCATTTATTATATCAAGGGATATCTTAGTGGCCTAAATTGCCAAGAGGATCACCACGAATTGCTTTTTGGGATGGCAGAAGGTTTCATGGGTAGGCATGAGCCAATTGAAGAGGCGAACTATGAAACTTCTAACTGAAGCACTCAAAAAGAAAATCCCCGCTCTGTATACCTCACAAGAGCAAGAAGGACCACAAAAGTTTGTTTGCAAGTTCTTTGATCCTTGCGGATCATGGACTTGGTATGTCATGGAAGGCGAAGAGAAGGGAAGCGGAGACTGGCTGTTTTATGGCTTGGTCGATGGTCATGAAAAGGAATGGGGCTATTTCTGGCTCTCTGAACTTGAGTCTGTCAAGGGTCCGCTTGGCATAGGTATTGAGCGCGACATCTTTTTTGAGAATGAGGAGATTGTGAAGTATGCATAACCCATACAAGCGTTACAACGTTTGCGAGCCTACGATGTGGAAGGAATTAGTGGTAGGCACTACTCTGATAATCCTCTCGGGCCTTTGTATTTTTGCTGCGGTAGCCATGATTATGCGGGTGGTGAATTGATGCCATTGCATGAGTGGAGATCTGTGGACGAATTGAAATTTCTTGGGATCACACTGTTGCTCTTGCTCGCTCTCTGCGCTATAATTGGAACCTAATATGAAGAACCAAAAACAAGTTATCATCGCTCTCTTAGAAAGCTCAAACCTCACTTACTCTGAAATCGCTGATACGATTGGCGTTGATAAATCAGTGGTGGATGATACAGCTTATTTCTACTTTACTGATAACGAGGAGGATGAGGTTTGCCATTTCCACGAGGATGATCATATTTACCCTGAGCATGATGATCCTATGGCTGATGCTATGGAATTAGGATGCGAGGATTATTTCTCGCAGTGGGACGATGATCCCTCCCCCTATGGTGGCACATATTCGGAAATGTGATAGGCTCAAGTCGTTTCTGGACAGGTATTTAGAGCGGGTCGCGCCGGGGCGAGGCCCATAAAGCTAGTGATAACAACACCTTATGAACCAAAGTTTTTTCAAAAATATAGATCCCTTGCTTGACAGGGTCCGCAAATGCTTTATGATAGGGGGCATGAAGACACCTAATACAATCCAAATTCACCAGTCCCCACATGATATGCACCTGTTTTTCGGGATGCTGAGTATTGAAGGCCCAAACTGCCCTGGGTTCAACGTTGACCCAAAGCAGTTTACAGATGCCATTTTTGATTGGGTTGTTGAGGCTATTCTCCCTCAAATTCCTAATGAGGATTATACCAGCAACAAAGATCAAATCACCGTTGTCGATTTTGCGATGGCAGAGCAAATTTCTAAGGCTGCAATCAAGATCCACACTCATTTGATGGATGCGGCACAGGATTTCCCTGAGGATGAGATGGCGCATAAGAAAGCTCGCTGGGGTATGCAAGTTGTTCTTCCATGGGTTGAGGCTGTTTGCATGGCTAATGGGGAGATGGAATTGGATGAAGCGGAAACCATGCGAAAACAATGTGGTCTTGATCCTCGCTTGAGTGAAAACGATTGGGATGAATACAAGGAAATGGAGGCGAACTGATGAGTGTCTATACTGGTTCTGGCGTTGTTGGTATTGAGAACTGGAGTATTGTTGCGGGTAATCAGCTTACCCCATATCAAGCTCCAGAACTCCAAACGTATAAGATCCGTGGTGAGGTTCATGGTCACCCTGGATTCGAGGATGGTGAGAGTGTTACTACCTCTGTTATCTGTGAGCGTAATGGGCGTTTTGTAGAAACAGCAAATACTCGTTACCATTTGGGATATCCCTCTGTGGATTATCTGCAATGGTGTTATGATCATGGACAGACTCCATGGTTCGAGGAATAATGAGCAATAAAGAAATAGATCGCTTCCTTAGTAGCTTCGCGCTATGGGTTCTCGTTATCGCTTCCTGGACGGTGGCTATCCTGAAGTAAGGCGGGCCGGGGCGACCGCTGCAAAGCTAGTAACCACAACCACTTACAACGAAAATAAAAAAAATGGAACGTATGCTTGACAGCCACCCCCAGACATGCTATAATATCCTTTTACTTTTACAGGAGAACTGTGTATGGAACACAACCTTTGTCCACCCCTGAGAAATACTGATCTCGGGATTCAGGCTACCTCGATTATCGTGGGTCAGCTATTCTCTCGCTCCTATTTTGATAGGGGCGCAGAATCGGATGTAACGCTGCATCTGTTAGAAGCCTACAAGGAATTGAGGCGAGCCTTGCCCATCGTTGGTGAGGATGAAAATGGGAATAACCTGCATAAGGGATATTCTCAAGCATGGCATTCTACGCAGGAAGCCAAGAATTTCGTGCGTCAAAACAACTCTAATAACAAACTTGCCAAGAAAATTGAAGACTTGGCATATACCCTCTAAGGAGAAAATATGTTTGATTTCACCAACATCTTGCGCGTAAATGGTCGCGCTATCATGGGAAGGGTGGGCAATGGTTCTACCCCCTCTTACTTCATTTATGACACTCGTAAGGGTGAAATAACCAATGAAGGCAAGCGTAAGCATATCGTTGAGGTATGGAATACGCGCTATGATTACAATTCTACGCGCACTTATAACGCGGAAAACTAGTATTCATAGGGGCTATTAGGATCAATCAGGCAGATGGCATAGACCAGCCTCCCCTAATAGCCCCGTTTTGGGGACGAAAGGTTTAGACTAGACAAACACCCTCATAGATTTAGGATTGTCTAGGACGTGGGTTCGATTCCCACCGTCTCCACCAATTAGGTATTATTATGAATAAAAAACTAGAAACAGCGGCGTTATTCTTTTTCCTTACAGGCGGCAGTCTATTTACTATGATGTCCTGCGCGTGGATAATGTGGTTCCTGGGAATGGCATAAATCAAGGCTACAACATGAGTTAGGGCGGCTGCGCCCGGCGCGATGCCCATAAAGCTAGCCCTGACAGCATGTTACGAACGAAATTTTTCTCAAAAAGGTCTTTATTCTCACAGCTAGATATGTAGAATAGGATAATGAAAATCACACGAACTAGCATCGTCACAGGGATTGAGCGCACTCAGGACATCCCTGTCACCCAAGAACAACTAAACGAGTGGGAGAGTGGCACCCTCATTCAAAAAGTGATGCCCGAACTCACACCATCACAACGTGAGTTTATTATGACGGGTATGATTGATGAAGAGTGGGATAATATGATGGGGGAATAATGAAAACGACAACTATATACCCTAAGAGCATCAAGACCCCTGTAAGCCATAAACTCAAGCTGCTAAAGCCTGGAAGCAATAACAAGAAATTAGGAAATATTGTTACTGCTAAAAAATGGACTGGTAAGCGTATGTTCTCCCTTACATTAGTGGAGCGCGTTACCTGTCCTGAGTCCT
>Ga0080013_1001541_pt1 | contig 30142 bp, 79 predicted proteins | sample ETNvirenome_6_85_FD_69236 | JGI IMG/M metagenome (GOLD analysis project Ga0080013, IMG submission 69236) | Marine viral communities from the Pacific Ocean - ETNP_6_85 (SPADES assembly) (version 2) | ecosystem: Environmental > Aquatic > Marine > Oceanic | place: Pacific Ocean | collected 2013-06-19 | reverse complement strand
AACCAAGAAGGTCACCTTCGGTCATTTGAGAGGCACGACGTTCAATGACAGGCAGACCGCGCTGTTCAGCAATCTGATAGACGATGGCGGATTTACCAATACCATGCCGACCTCGAATGAGAACAGGGAACTTTGCATCGAGGATGAAAGGAAGAACAGAGTTGAGAGTTTTGAAATCAATAGCCATGATAGGCTCCTTATGATTTGTAGAGCAGGATTGCTCGAATGTTTTTGTTTGGTATCTATAATATAACTAGGTGGGGAGAAAAGTCAAGGACAGAATATGTCCGTTTTTATTTTCCCTCGGACAGTTCGTAACTGTCAGGATTAACTGTGAGTAAATCCCCATCCTGATTTTTAATAATAGGGAACTGTTGTTCGGGTGTTCCTAGGAAATCAACTATCTTCCCTGTAAGGGAACGAAATAATCGTTGTGCCTTAGTATCTTTAGGCTTGATAGTATCGCCTATCTTAAAGTTGCTCATCAGAGCCTCCGTTTCATTGGTTATATAAGTAATGTATCACGTTTTGAGAGTTTGTCGAGGACATTATTTGTCCGTTTTGACTTTGCCCCGACAGGCTCGCTTGTTGCGTTGCTTCTTTTTATCACCGTGATGACCAGCACCGCTTCTTTGGAAGGCGTGAACCGCCAGCCAGTTGCGTTCCTTGGGGGCTTTGCCCTTCTTGGTAGATTTCTTGTTGCTCATCGGAGCCTCCCTGTGGGAACCAGCCAGCACTGTATAGGTCGCTGGTTCTTTCCTTTGCTGGTACAGCATCGGAGGTTGTGGATTTGATAACCTTTCTTCAAAAGGCTCTTGATTTGTTGTCGCTCAGTCATTGCTGACCTCCATTTGTTTGGGTTATACTATAATGTATCACGTTGAAACAGTTTGTCGAGGACAATAAATGTCCGTTATCCTATGACCTCGAACACACCGAAGGCATCGTTGTCGATTTCTTCTTGAGTGTAAGACAGGGTTATCGTATAGTCCCGTCCTTCGGGTTCCCTACGACAAGTCCAATAGATTTTACAGTAGGGGTCACCATAGTGGTCACCGTAGTCGACTACTCCGACTTCCACCACGACACCGATGTCATCGCAGTCTCCAGTCTTGTCGATTATTACTGTTCCAAGTTCAAGTTCTAACTGCATACTACCTCCAGTTCATCAGACCAGTAAAGCCCAACACCCATTCCATCGAGCCAATGGACTGTAACCATTATGTATTTCTCACCGTCTGTGTATTCTCTTTGCCTATCATCTATCACAATCCCTATACCTTCGTGCTTTCCTAGGGTAACTAAAGTTCCTATTTGCATTGCTACTCCTTGTTATGGTTCTTTCGAGACACCAACTTGATTTGGTTCTCTCGAAGGGTTCTCTCACCAGTAGGGAACATTACACGATAAGTCTTTGTTCCACCTTTGGTCTTGTTATAGGTTCCTACGGTATCCACGTGGGTAGGCTCTATCTCTGTGATGAAGCCCATTCGCTCATGGTGACCTTGCTTCATTTCCCAATGGGTAAACTCGGAAGCGCGGATAGCCACCAGTTCGCCTAGGGGGTAGATGGGAGGGTGGTCATAAATCTTGCGAAGTCGAGCCGACAACTTGGAAGTCAACAGCCTTTCGCAATGCTTCCAAGGAGGGCAAGAACCCCCGATGTTGCTGGTGATGATGAAGTTTGCCGCCACTCGACGGTTCTGAATGTGATGAATGTAAGCGGTCTGTTGAGACTTGCTGAAGAACCGAGCCAAGAACAAGATCCACTCGCGATACTCTGGAAGTTCCCAGCCTTTCGCATGAGCCGCTTGAACACCGTCAGCCGCCTTGACCTTTTCATTGGAGTTGCGTTCTATAAGAACCAATGCAAACTCGGCTTGACGAGGGGTGAACTTGCCCCACTTCTTCAGGCTCTTAGCCATGTCTCTGATGGTTGAAGCATCGCGGGTGTTGCCGAGTTTTTCAGCATTGATGACGGCTCGGTGGAGTTGGTGTCGAGTGATGGTCATTGGTGACCTCCATTTGTTTGGGTTATACTATAATGTATCACGTTTTGTTGATTTGTCAAGTACCTTTGACAAACTCTTGACATTTAGTTAGCTTCTTCGAGTCTACCTGACATTTCGAGGAGTGATAAGATCGCCACCCAGATTAAATCTGTTTCTTCTTCTGTCATGCCTTCGCAATCTTCGAGGGTTTTCTGAATGAGGTTGCAATACACCAGACCATCCGCAAGATGGTCGATGTTCTTCTTTGCCCGTTCAAATGGTGTCATAGCCAGCCTCCATCATGTGTAGTGCAAAGGAAACCAAGACTTCATCGGCTGTGTAGCCTCTGCCACCAGCAATCTCAATCATGTGATTTGTTTTGCCGTCCTCATCGGCTGGGAACACAAGTGTTTCCAAGTAGCCCATACGGGTGCTTTCCGAGATTATGAAGTGATCGACCTTATCAGATGTAATGTCTCCATGCGCATCAACCTCTACATGTCCATCTTCATCAGGGCGATAAAGATCCCATTCGGGAGCATGGACAACATACTGTTTTATGTAGGTTCCATCCTCATACATCTTTTTCCCTGTCTCATTGATTACCTTTGGTATCATCATTCCTCACCTTCCTTTTTAGGAGCCTTGAAGCCCATAGAGGGACGCTCAGGAGCCTCTGGAGGAGCCTGACGGATAGCCACGGGCATCCCACCTAGGGTGGGGGGCAGGGTAGCACTAGAGAGGGCTACCACGGTTAAGATTTTGCTCAACAGTTCTTCTGAAATGTCGATGGTTAGTTTGATTTGATTGCTCATGAGAGCCTCCTTATAGTATTTCTTGTCGTTCAATGTCGAAGTAGCCTATATCTTCAGTGAATAGGTGTTCTTGGAAATCATCAAGTTTTAAGCCATGCTCCTCGTCGAAGAGGTGCTCGAAGTATTCAAAGACTTGCGCCTCTGCCTTTTCTCTTGTTGAGAACACGAAAACATCGTCCTCTTCGCCACTGTACCGTATTTTTAATGTGTAAACGTGTGTCATAAGACCTCCTTGTTTGTTATGATTACTAATCTTCTCTCGAAGTACCATGCAGAATGTCCATCGCTCCAGAGGACTAGGGCTTCATCTTGCTGTTCTGGGTAGTAGCGATAGTCTATGACTACACCAACACCAGCCCAGTCGCGAGCATTTCCATTCATCCCCTTCCACAGCACTAAATCTCCTATCTTCATAGAGCCTCCAGTTCTTTGTTGCTGAACCAGTATTCCTCGGTTTGAGTACAAGCCCAAAGGACTTTGTACTTTATTTCGAGTGTGTGTACCCAGTGACATGTTTCTGTGATAACTCCCACTTGTCGGGATTTCTTCATCATTTTATGTCTTACTAAATCACCTATATTCATACTGCCTCCAGTTCTTTGACAAAGTAATGATGTTCCGTACCTGTTTTTAAGTTTGTTGCTTTTACGACCTTGGATTTCCCTAGGCGATCGATGTTCTGTCCAGCCGTAGCCGTCACGATGACGAGGTTGTTAAAGTGACAGGGCTTGTGGGTTCCTTTCTTGCACACCCTATAAATGTTTCCTATTATCATATCTTCTCCAAGTCTTTGGCTTCGTACCAGCCGTTAAGTTTAGGGTCGGGGAAATGGACAAGGACGGCTGGCATGCCCCATTGCTCTCCACCGAGCCAGCCAAGTTCTACTATAACACCGATGTTATCAAGTCCATCGTCTATTAAATCGCCTACTTTCATATCTTCTCCAAGGTTGAAGGGTTGCACCAGTGGTAGCCGTTTAGAGCATCATAGCCTGTTCCAGAGAACAGGACACGATAGTTATGTTGACCGTGATCAGTCTTTATCTCGGTGATAACACCCAGCCCAAGCTGACCTACGAACTTTACTAAGTCTCCTACTTGCATATCAACTCCAAGCATGTGTTGAAATAGTGCCCAGCATCACCGTTGTGCCAGTGTACCACACAAACCAGTTTTCCATCTGGTTTGCTTACGATAGTGTCTTGGACTATGCCGATCCTTGGGTCTTGCTGGGGAGCATCAGCCCATTGTATTCTTCTTACTAAATCACCTATTTGCATAGAACCTCCAAGTTCCAGTGTTTATGGGTTGAAACGCGGTTCGTACCTGACATGAGCCACTTGGGTGGGTCGAACCATTGGACTGTTATTCTTCTCTCGTAGCCTACTTTTACTTTGGTGCTGAGGACAACACCTAGCCCATAGATTTCAAGTTTGCATTGTACCAAGTCTCCAACATTCATCGAAGCCTCCATTTGTTTGGGTTATACTATAATGTATCACGTTCGGTCACTTTGTCGAGGACATAAAATGTCCGTTATCCTATGACCTCCAGCCTATCGACTTCAAAGGAGGTAAGATAGTTGGAAATGCTCCAATGAACCATCGCCATTTCCCATCTGCTCTCGTGAAACTCGTCGCCTTGGTTGTAAATGTCTGTGTAAAGAGAGACAACTATTCCCAAAGCACCGTCGCTGTTCTTCAGATAGACTAAATCTCCTACTTGCATAATACCTCCAAGTGCTTAAACATCATCCACATTTTCTCCCCGTCGTTCCATAGAACTCTCGCGTTCCTCCCGAAGGGATCTGTTTCAAGTTCTATCACAATGCCTATGCCCCAGTGGGGGTTCGGTGGGTTGGTGACTAAATCTCCGATTTGCATAAGACCCCCAATCTTCCGTGTTCAACGTATTCTTCCATTTGTTCATTCCAGTAGAGGTGCTCCCCGTCTTGTGGGAAGTCTGCTCTCCACAGGTAGTCTCCATTGAGATCCTCTCTAAGTTGCGTTACCATCCCAATGACTATGTTTGTTCCGCCCTCGTCGCGCCACCAGACGAGATCACCTACTTGTAGGTTGTCCAGTTGTTCTATAATGTTTTTCATATTACCTCCAAGTATTCGGTAGGGAGCCAATGTTGCTGTTTGGTGTCGTTTCCCCACAGAACCAGCGCATGCACAACTGTTACATTATTCGAAGCCATAGTCATTTTGATTTTCATATCCAAGACAACTCCCAACAGTACAAGCGGCATGGGGGTGGTGGGTATCGCCCCAGTAGCAGGGTCTACATATTGTACTAAATCTCCTATTTGCATAAAACCTCCACCTCCCAGAACCTGAGCCAAACTTTCATTACTTCAAACTGAACCAAATAGTATTCTCTTTTCCCTGAAAACATCATGCCTTTTTCATCCACGACAATCCCAAGACTGCCTGATTGTTTACATTCTACCAACCTTCCTATCATGACACCACCTCGCATTGCCAAGCAAGCCATTCGGTCAGTCGTCCCTCACAGAGGACAATAAACATGTCCTCCAAGGGAGAATAGTCCAGAAGAACCCCGATGTAATGCTGTGGTTCAGGAAAAGTTTTTGTAGTGTAGTCTTTCCAGATAATAAGGTCACCGACCTGTTCTCCGTTTCGGGTTTGGTAGTCCATAAGACCTCCAGAGTTTTGGGTTATACTATAATGTATCACTTTCACAGCATTTGTCGAGGACAGAAAATGACCGCTTTTACAGCCAGTGGTTGATAAGCGCGGTCACATCTTCATCATCGAGTTTTGCCTTAGAGCGTTTTTTCGTTAGAAAAGCCATAGCCTTGGCATGCCCTTCGTTTATCCACTCCTCGCCTATGGGGGTTGTGGATGGAGAAAGCACAGAGACAAACAATGGAGCGTTCCACCTGTTGCCCGAATACTTTACCAAGTTCTTTTTGGTATTTCCAATGACCTGCCGAAACCCCGCATCGCCAAAGGAAACAGATTTTGTTTCATTACCGATCTGGACGGTAACAACAAGATTTTGCTTGTACTGACTATCTCGATAACAATAGCGACTAGCATCGTCGGCTGTGGAGCAGAATAGGGACAACTCGCCCCAGTTAACCGAGGTAACAACACCGATGAACTCTTTATCAGGCGTATCGCTATTCCAATAACCGCTTTTTTCTTTGAGATTAAGCAACGCTCCCTCGGAAATGCCCATTTCTGTAACGAACTTTTGATAGAAAGCGCGTCGCCAGTTGCGATTTGCTTCAATAGCATCGAGAACATACTTATCCATAGCCTGACAGTTGCGCCTGTTGTGCTCTAGTGAGCCACAGAAGCCACACTTGGGGGCTGACCTAGTCGTCCCAGTACGGGAGGCGGAGGCTTTCTTTTTAGCGGTTACTTGCTTTGCATGGGCATCCTTGCACTTATTGTACCAGTCTCCCCAATAACGGGGCTGGGCATACCAACTGCGAGTGTTGGTAGTGGTGCTTACCCCTATGGGTACTACGGGAGGAGACTTTGTGAAATAAACATAGTCCTCGGCTACACGGGGACAGTTGGTTGCATTGTGTTCTTTGTTTCCGCAATAAGAGCAGGTCGAAGCGCGTCTACCGCTGGTTCTTCCATCGTTGTTATATATTTCCATGATTACTTCTCCTCTGGAGTTTGTTTTGTTTGTCCACCAGTATTCACTGGCTTCTTTTTGGGTTTAACTGTTGGGTAATAACACAGACCATTCTGTATCATTGTGCTGGCTGTTCTTCCGAAGAAGCCTTGGAGTGACCAAGCCAAGCCAGTATCTATAAGGTGTTGCCACGCTTGAATGTATTGTTCGTCGCTGTCTGCTTCTTGAGCACCTTCGGCTATCATCGTAGCCTCTAAGTTGGTTAGTTTCTTCATTGAAACCTCCTGTTGTTTGGTTATATAAGTAATGTATCACGATTTAAGGTTTTGTCGAGGACAGAAAGTGTCCGTTTTGTTATTCTACCCGTTGTGCCGAACTCGTTTGATTTCATATTCTTTCATAGGGAATGTTCCATCGCCTTCTTTGAAGCCGAACCATTGGATGATGTAAGGGTATTGCTCGCTTTCATAGCGAAGGATCAATCCCATCATTCCATAGACCTTATCATTTTGCTTGATTTTCCGACCACTTGCGGATAGTTCAACTAAGTCTCCTATTCCGTATTTCATATTACACCTTACCCGTGTCTACATCTTGGACAATAAGCAAAGGCTCATCGCTATCGAGTGAAGCCGAGATATAAGCATATTCGCTCACAAATGCGCTTCCTTTGAGTTCTTGATGGAAAGCCTTAACATCACCAGAGGTGAGCCATAGACGCTCGTCAGGGGTCACGTATGCGCTTGCTGTGGCAAACTCATGGACATCGCCAGACCATTCGCCACGGTTTTCTTCTGCTAGCATCTTTGCTGTTTTCATTATTATGTCTAGTTTATCGGTCATCTTGACCTCCTTTTGTTAGTGTCATGTAAGCGTGTTCTAAAATGGATATTTCCCAAATTTGGTCTATTGTGTCCTCGAATAACCACTTCACATAAATCAGAATGTCTAGTCCATTATCCAAAGCACGGTTCTCTATGTAGACTACCCAGCCTAGATCGGTATCCCCATCGGCATCATGCCATACTATCATGTCTCCAAGTTCTATTTGCATGTGTCCTCCAAGATAATGAAGTCATCTGTTTCGAGTTCAAGGTGGGTGCTGTAATAAGAGTTCCCATCAGCCCAGTAGATTAAGTAATGAGGCTCACAAACATTCTCTTCTCTAGCCGCACAGTAAACTGAAGCGTCCCTGTGCTCTGTAACCCAGCCAAAGTCAGGCTCAGGGTTGTTCTCACAGCCTTTGTAATAGATCATAGCCCCTATGGGTAGCAGGGTGGTAGATGACATTGTGTTCTCCATTTGTTTGGGTTATACTATAATGTATCCCGTTGACCAAGAAAGTCAAGGACATAAAATGTCCTATTTCTTTCTCTTGTAGCCATACTGGGACAGTCTGAAGTTCAGCTTTCCAGCATTGCGCCCTCTTCTGGAGGGATGCCACTTGGCTATGAGGGGCGCAAGGTAACAAGCTACATCAGAAAGGGACTTATTTTTAGTGATCCACTCCCAACAGTCGGTGTGACCTTCGTTAAACCATTCCTCGCTTGGAATGTTCTCGCTTGGAGCCACGACGCTATCGATTTGCAAGCCATAGCCAGAACAACTCCCGAACAGTTCGGCTATCTCGCCTTTCTTTCCACAGTTGTCTGTGTCTGTGTCTGTCATGCCCTTGAAAGGGTTCTCCACCGTGAAGGTGGTTCCATTGACTACCATTGACACCTTTATTTTGCTTCTATAATCCCAGTTGTTCATGGTCAATCCAAGGTTAACCTTGTCCCAGTCGATGCTGGATATGATGCCGATCGCTTCGAAGTCCTCAGTCCATTGGTTACCAACGTGTATGTAGGAGGCAGACACCGCAACCAGCGCACCTTCTGCAAACCCCTGTCCTTGGACAAGTCGCTCATAGAACTTCTTGCGATAGTTGGTTGATGCTCTGGCGAGATCGTCCATGAAGTTGAACATGATGTCGCAGTTACGACGGTTGTGGTCAGTTCCACCACAGAACCCACAGGAAGTCTTGCGTTTTTTCGGGACGATGCCGAATCGCTCATCACGCTCTTTCTTTGCCTTTCGGTTCTCTTTTCGCCTTTGCTGTTTATCGAGTTCCATTTCCATCTTTCTGAAGATACGGTCTTTATAGATCATATCCCCATTATCATTACGCCTTCCCCAAGTGCTTGCTTGCCATTGGGAATAAAGGCTCATGTCGGGTTCTTTACCTTGCTTCTTTAGTTCCATCATTTTGGCTGGAACAGGACAAGTCATCCACATATGCCCTTCGTTGCCACAGGTAGGGCAGTGGGTTCTTCGTTTGCTTGTTGATCGTTCTTCGTATATTCGCATTTTATCCTCCAATGCTTCGGTTTGTTATCTATAATGTATCCTGTTTTCAAGGATTGTCGAGGACATTTTTTGTCCGTTTTCCTAAAGCCTCGGTGATCTCGACGAAATCATCGACATTTATTTTCGCTAGTGCTAGGGTGATGGTAGCAGGGTCGGAGTTCATTTTATCTACAATGTCCTCCAGTAGCCACACATCAGCCTTTTGCAATATATCAATCGATCTGACTGACAGTTGTAGTTCGATCAACTCCATCTTCCACCTCCTCGATTACTTCGATCTCGTTGGAGGAGCAGCCTATATAATCGCCATTCTCCAAGGCTATGTGCCAACGACCCCAACGCTCCTGTCCATCGCCATCGACACCTTCATCAGCCATGACTATCCCTATTCTTTCCGAATAGACATAGCCTTTCTTTGGCGACCATTTCTTTACAACGACCAGTTCTCCGATCTGAATGGCTTTTTTGTCTCTGTTTATCTTTATCATAAGACCTCCAAGTCTCTATTATATCTCCATCCACCGCGACCATCAGCCCAACGGACAAATGCGGTTCCATCTTCATCGAAAGCCAGTATGATGCCTATGCCCCAGTACTGGTACTTGATCATCATTACCAAATCTCCTATGTTCATATTACCTCCAAGTAATAGCCGTATTCGTGGGCTGGTTGAGGGTGGTATGCCCACTGTACGAGCCATTCAGCCTCGCCCTCCCCACTATCGGGGTAGTGCTCTAGGAGCATCCCGATCCAATCGAACTCTGCATCCAGAACGGAGCAGAAGCCTCGTTGCACTCTTACTAGATCACCTACATTCATGGGAGCCTCCTATGACAAAGAGGTGCTCGCCAAAGTTGTCAATGTTGGTTGAACCAAACTCTTGATCACCTGCCCACCATATGCGGGGGTAGCCCTGATAGTTCCACCCGACCACTATGCCTACATCATAGGGGGTGTTGGGTTCGATCCATTCTACTAAATCACCAACTTGTATCTTCATCTTCTTTCTCCTTAACGTCCAAGAACGCCTCTATGTAGCCCGTTGGGCATATAAACCGTATGACACGCCAGCCAAGGAACTTGGGGGGCAGACGGGTAGCCCACGGGGATACCTCGGTGTCATCTGTCTCTGCATACACATCTAGTGTACCTCCCCCGTTCTTGATCCAGAACCTACTCTCCGTAGCCTCCACCACCAAGGGGGTTATTTTTTCTTTTACCTCGTCGAACGGGGCTTTCTTTGTATTCCAATAGTTACTCATTTATCACCTCCAAGTTCTTTTCTCGTTCATAACTGCGTTTTTCATTATTCCACTGGATCAGCCACCGAACACCATTCTTGGTTCGTGCAATGACAATACCAAACAAGGATTTTGTGTGCTTGGGGCTTACCAAATCACCTACTTTCATTTATCACCTCCAAGTCTTGCTCCAGTTGGTCTACTACTGAAGTTGTTCCATTAACTGTTATCATTACTCTTACAATCCCAGAGCCTTTGTGAACACGGGATCGGGCAGTGCTAACCACTAACGCTATCACACCATTCCAATGGCTTGCTGTTACTAAATCACCTACTTTCATCTATCACCTCCAGATGCTCGACATAACAGATCCCTATCGTTCCCTTGCTTGCCCACATAACTCTTGCTTGCGAGTGCCTTCCTGAGTGTGGAGCAACACGCTCAACCACAACACCTACGATGTTCTCCCAACCGTAACGGGTTAGTCTTACTAAATCACCTACTTCCATTTATCACCTCCAAATCTATGTTTTCGTACCAGCCTCTATCTCCATCGCCCCAAAGAATGTAACTGGATGCGAATGTATAGTGGGATGGTCTGCTTTCACATTTTCCGATGCGCACAACTATCCCAACCTCTGTTTCGCTGGGGTGTCTCCATTTTACTAAATCACCTACTTTCATCTAACACCTCCAAAAAATCTTTGCCGATCCATCGATAGCCACGGTGGTCAAGGAGACATGCTTGATATGTCCCTGTTCGGACAACTATGTAAATCTCTTTATTATTCTTGTGCCTAACTAAATCACCTACATTCATGGCTACCATCCAGCAACGATTTCGCGCTTGACATAAATGTTGCTATCAAACCATTGACCGCGTTCTTCAACATCGTCATTCTGTTCGCCAACGCGAATAAACCGATACAACGGTGTTTCTTCTTCATCCATAGCGGTGAAAAACTTCTCGAACATCTGAATGTCTTTGTAAGATGAATACCACTTGACGCTATCGACTGTAAAGAGCCAATGCCCATCGCCTTGATAGTCCTTGTTTAGCTCAAAGTCGGACATGTCTCCGAAGATTTCAGCCATGAGTTCAGTTGTGTTAAGAAAGGTGAGGAACTCACCTTGTAAGTCTTTGTGTATTGCTATCGCAACATCGCTTCTGTATCCCATTGGACACCTCCTGTTGTTTTGGTTATACTATATTCTATCCGATTGACAGAAAAAAGCAAGGACATTATTTGTCCGTTTTTATTTTTCTTAGTTCGATCTCGGCTACATCGTTGGTCTTACCATCGTTCCATTGGATCTTGTACCACATGTGAGCGTTGTACATGTAAGTATAGGTTACGATACCAATGCTCTTTTGGTCTGCCCAGCCGTATTTGAAAGTAACAAGATCGCCAACTTCAAACTTCATCTATCACCTCCAAATCATCCCTTCGGGCTAGTCGAAAGCGGATGCCAATGTGGTCGCTCCAGTTGACAAGCACTCCATATTTTTCAAATGAATAGACTACTCCGAGCCAACCTTTAATCTTGTGCCTAACTCTGTTGTTTTTCTTCATCTTGCACCGCCTTTATTTCTGCTCCATAGAGGTCGCGACCGATAGTTCCATCGCTCCATACAACCTCATAGCGAAGATGCCCCTTGCGATAAACCTTTGAGATTACACCGATACAGCCATGATGCTCGTCGTGCCCTGTCCAGAAAACTAAATCACCTACTTGCATAATACCTCCAACTCGCCCATCACATGCCAATCACAGCAACCATCACCCCATTGGATATAATAGTCGCCAAAGTCATCATCAACAATGATAACAATCCCAATGTCTCCATCTTCATATCTTACTAGCGCACCTATCTTTAACATACTGCCTCCAACGCACTGCCATACTGCCCAGTTCTATTGCCACACTGCCACAGCACCACATAGTACAGAGAAGCGTGAGAATGGAACTCTACTATTTCTGTGATGATACCGTATTGTTCGAAGTCTTTGTGTTTTATTAAATCACCTACTTGCATGGATCACCTCCAAATGATCTTCCCAGAACCAATAGTAGTCCTTTAAGTGAGGACAGAAGCAACGGATCATAGCCTTTTTTTGAGCATGCTTTTCCTTTATGCTTATCACGATCAAGATGTTCTCGGACTGATTATATTTTACTAAATCACCTACTTTCATCTAACACCATCACATTGCGCTTAAAGATCCAAGATATATCCCCATCGTCCCAAGCGACTTTAAGTTCACCAGTTCTGGAAGATATGTCTCCATCGTCTGTATCTACGACAATCCCCAAGTGTTCTTCTCCGTTGTGGTATCGAACTAAAACTAAATCACCTACTTGCATGCTATCACCTCCAATTGACGGTCATAGTAGTTTCCTACCTCTCCATCATTCCACCGCACTCTTATCATCCATCGTGCCGACCCTGCTGTCCAGACTTCTTCTACGAAGCCGATCCTTGTGCCAAAGCCAATGCTTGTTACTAAATCACCTACTTTCATAGAACCTCCAAGTTATCGGGATTACACCAAGTCATCCCTCGTCCAGCATCGAGCCAGAACACTTGTATTTTGAGCGAGCAGTCCCAAGGATCTACTTCCCCGATGATGCCAAGCCCAAATCTACCATTTACTAAATCACCTACTTTCATTTATCACCTCCAGCCAACGATGACCAATAGACGAGGATTTGCCGCTTTCAAACCAATAGACCCAAATGCGCCTGTTGTCTTTGTCTGGTGTTGAGCCGTTGAGATAAATCTTTGTTATCATGCCCATTCCTCTGCTTTCTAGATTAACCAAATCTCCAACTTTCATATTACCTCCAGCCACTCTGGATTGATGAGAAACACATGTGTTCGGATCTGAACCTTGCAGTCTCCATTGGGGTTTATACCGACGATGATGCCGACTGATCCGACGTTATCTATTACTAAATCTCCAACTTTCATTGTGACCTCCTATATTCCATAGCGTTCTAGGACTTTTAGATCCTCTGGGTCTACTTTCTGACGGGAATGGATCGAGTAGTGGCGATAATCATAGGTGCTCTCATAGACACAGGGATACGGTTCCTCCCAATCTTCTTTATGGGTTCCCGTGAACTCCACAATAATGTCGAGATTAGACATGTCACCTGAGGCTTTAGCCAGCCACTTGTCATAGTATTCATGTTCCCCATCACGGGTTAGGATTGTAAATAGATAATGTTTCATGTTGACCTCCTTGGTCGTTTGGGTTATACTATAATGTATCACGTTGTCGAAATAAATCAAGGACAGAAAAAGTCCGAAAATGCTTTGTAGAGATAAGGTGTCCAATCGCTCGGCTTTATTTCATGATGGAACATGGAAAAGTCACCTTCGTTGTAAGTGTAGTCACCATCATCCCATGCTACCTCGAACTTACCTTCTTCTCTTCCTTCATCTACGATGATACCGATGAAAACGGCATCTGTGTGGCTTTTTACAAAGTCTCCGATCTCAAATGTAATCATCGCCACCTCCATCGCTGTCGTTACGAGAAAATATGTCAGGGTTTCGGTCTTGGATCATGCCGACACACTTCATAGCATGCTGGTACATTTCCTTATATTCATCACTGGGGTTCATCTGATATGCCATTTGACATTCGATAGCCCTTTCCTTGACTACGGCTAGGATGAGTATATCAACCTGCTCATGGATCGTTGGATCTCTGCCAAGCAGTTGTTTTAGTTCTCGGTTCATCTTTTTAATCGCACTCATGGTAATCTCCTTTGATTTCTCTGCATTTAAGCGCGAGACTTTCATCAAACAACACGCTCTCATTCCTAACTATGTCGTGGAAACGATAGTTGTTTATTACAACACCATCATCACGATTTATCGTTTCTATTCCTATGAATAGAAGCATGTCCCATCCTTGATCTCTATTCGACCACCACTGATTGTGGTTCCACTTACATTCGTAAAATAATCCTGCTGTCATGGTTACTCCTGTTTTTGATATGATTGAAAGATCCCCATTATATCCATACGGATACTCTGAAAGTCTATGCTGTTAATAATAGGTATATCATGTTGGAATACTATTCCAAAGAGCATGCCTAATATGAATGGTATAATACTGCTTTTCATTTTGTCCTCCACAGTTTTGGGTTATACTATATTGTATTCCGTTGAGGATCAGTTGTCAAATCTTTTCTGTTACTTTTTCGGACATTTTTTGACCGCTCTCATGTATAGTAATAAAAGGTAACGCATGTGCATGATGTAATGGTTTTAGCTCAGAGGGCGAGTTATGTAAAGTATTTTGTCAGGAGATAATGGTTTTGGGCGCATTCCATAGTTATGTAAAGTATTTGGCGAGTTATGTAAAGTAATTTGTCAAGGAAGTGTCAAGGAAATGTTTGACAAATGTGTGGTAACGTGTTATATTACCATATCATGGGAGTTTTCCGTGGTTTTATTTTTACAGCGAAGCCATAGTTATGTAAAGTATTTGGCGAGTTATGTAAAGTTTTTTTACAGCGAAGCCATAGTTATGTAAAGTAATTTGCAAAGTAAATGTCAAGAAATCTCTACAAAGCCCGAATTACGGGACGAATCAAGAAATTTGACATTTGCCTGACATTTGACATTTGCCTGACATTTGACATTTATTTGACACCATCGTCGTCATCCTCGGAATGATACGGAAATCCGAAATATGGAGTGTAAGAATAGGCGTGAGAACAAGCCTCATAGAAGGAATAATCCATATCTAAATCGTCTGAAAATATATCCAAATTAGTATCGAAATCCTTTACTATAATGAATTCAATTTCCTGAACATAGACCAGACGATACATTCCGGTTTCTACTGTATAACAATAACTAAACTGTCCCTCGTTAAAAGTTGAGACAATGATACAAGTCACTCTGTTATTTTCAAGAGTCTTGACTGCTATTAAGTCGCCTTTTTCGTATTTCATTTGTATTAATCTCTGATATTACTTCTTCCCAGTAATCTATTATTGCTGCTGTCACCTCTAAGTGTTGCTCTGTCTGTATTTTATTGTAAGGAGAGGCAAGTTCTAAGTCCAAATGCCTATTCCATTGTGCAAAGATGATGTAGTCTATCTCATCCATGGGGGAGGGGGGTAGTAGGGTAGTATCAGGGTAGAGGATCATTTTTTCCGCCCTCGATCAACTCTATTTTCCCAGAATCCACTAGACGCTGAATGGTATCAGACCCCATAACACAAACGCTGCCGTCGTCATAATAGATTTCATAATTAGTCCTCCAGTTAAACAGAGGCTCCTCGGTCCACGTGCCTGACTTTATTTCGCGATAGATAATACCTATCTTGTCGCCGTCGCGGATCAAAGATCCTATTTTAAATAGCAAATGATTATCTTGCATTCCTCAAAATTTCCTTAAGAACGCTGTGGTCCAGTGCTTTTATGTTGGAAGCTAAAATAATGTGCTCAATATATGTGGGGAACACTCCCATGATAGCATCCATTTTTAACGCAGAGACTACCCCGAGCACCCTGCCGCTTTCATCAAACACAACTGAGCCCGAGCTGCCAGGCCAAGCAAACGAATTCAGCATTAGCATATCCTCGTGGGTGCCTGACAGGATACCTTCGGACATATGCCACCCCTCCATAGCAGGGTGGCCTGTGTGGTAAATCTTTTCACCCATCTGGTTGTTGATATCTCGGCGAAACGGTAAGGCTTTGGTGTACCTAAGTTTTTCTTTTGGTTTGAGAATGGCAATATCTGCGTTGGTGTCTAAGTATATCACTTCAGCAGGGGTGGTGATCATTCCCTTTTCGATAACCCACACTTCGTCAATGTTGTTAACAACATGACCCGCGGTTATGATGAACCTGTGTTTGCCAAGTCTAAAGTAATTCCCGGAACCCATGCCGGCTGGTATACCTTCTTTACCTACCTCAATTGCCACTGACGATAAGTAGGAATCTCTAAGCCCTTTCTTGGCATATGGATCAATCTCTGCTGTGTAGCAGTCATCAAACTCAGGTCTTAGATCTAATTTAATATTAATATTTTTTAAAAATTCTATGTGCGCGTTGGCTGGCGGCACGCAAGCCAGGACGCTGTATAAAAGAAAACGAAACATTTTTTATCCCCCTGTTAGTAATTAGGGGTTGAAATATAAAAAAGTCTCTATTGCCCTCGGCCGTTCGGGGTCATCGCTTAGGATGAACAGAAGCAAACAAGATTGTAACTGCTTGTTTGATGTCTTTATCTAAAATGGACGGCTTAATTATTTTACATTTTTCCGGAAATACTTCTACGATTTCTGTAGCAGGCTGTGGGCCTTTCTTGATTGTGGTAGTCTTCACTGGAGTCTTGCATTCCTCTACTGAGTATGAAGATTTAGAAGTGCTCGCGATTAATTGCGCGTCCTCATCATAGAGTTTCATGATCACCATGGCAAAGTTAGTAGATACTGTTATGTCCGTTATCAAAACCCAGTGATAGTTTTCAATTCCACACTTCAATGGCTCATCATAATTACAGACAGTGTCCTGACGAAGCCCGACGGTGTATTTGTCATACACGGATGTTGTATCTCCGTAGCCCTGTCTCTTTACCCAATGTGAATTGTTGCCAACTGCAGCAACGATCAGGCTGGTAACATAATCTTGTATGCTAGTCAACTCTGGATCACTGATGGTTGGTGGAGCAACATAAATTTCTTTGTTGGTATTCACAGGTGCTTCCTGCGCGTACAATAGTGCTGTTAATAGCCAATACATAACCTAACTCCTCCCGTGGTCATCTTCTAGTCTTACGATATCATGAATTTCTGTTGTCGATACCTCAAGAACCTTAACGTCTGTTCCTTGCGATGCACTAAACCTATGTACCGTTAGAGGACTAATGTGGTAAGTGTCCCCGGGGTTCATTATAATAGAGTGATGATCTCTCTGAGAGCCCTCTTCTAAAACCAACTCCATCGTGCCCTCGAGAACCATGATTGTTTCTTCTTTTACTTTGTGAAACTGTAACGATAGTCTTGAGCCTTCTTTAATAAAAAGTACTTTACCTACATACTTTTCTGTAAGTGCCCATATATTTTCGTGTCCCCACGGTTTATTAACAATCATCTTAACTCCTTGATATATAATTGTAAAGCAAGCTCTACTCGCTCTGCGTATTCTTTTAAATCTATTTCGACTCCGTTGTCTAAAGCATAATCATAACCAAGATGCCATGCTAAAGACTCTTCAAACAAAAGAATGCGCCTATGCTTCTTAAACAAGTTCTTATCATTAAATATTACATGACCAATTTCATGAACTAAAGAAATTAATTTTTCAAATTCCGATTGATCATCGCCAATGTCTATGATGCCTATGTGGCCTATTTCCTCAACCTCTTCTGGAGGGGTAGGTACCCAGTAAGAATTGTTCCCATGAACAAACTCCACACTAATACCGAAATCATATTCAGCCCTTTCCATCAACACTAAGAACTTCGCCTTCAACAACGCTTTTTTTGAAATACTCGATAAGATCTGTGTATCCTCCAACGAATTTCTCTTGACCTGTCGAGGTGTCAATTTCAACAATCATCGGCACCGTGCCGTGTTTATAAATAGCTTGATAATAATTTAACATCCTGTTGCTATGATCAATGGAACAATATTCAAATGGCAGTCTTCTCTCTATCATTTCCATTTTTGCTCGCAAGCAAAAAGGGCACTCACTCCAACAAATAATTTTATAATATTTCATATTAGCCTCGGAGCACTTGTCTTTTCTTAACTTTGCTATATATCTCTGCTGGTGAGCCGACAACTGTGATGACCCTAGATTGATTACCTTCTGTTATAATAATCTTACTAAACTCCACACCGGCAACCAGCCCTAAAGAACTTGATTCATTAATCAGGCTCTCGCTGGTTATATTATCTTGAGAAACAGACACAATGTGCGATGAATTTATATATATCTCATTGAGAGATGCCGAACCTCCTCTCATTCCTCTTTTTACTTCTACTAACTTAATAAGCATCTTCAGTCTCCTGTACGTTGTGCCTAACTTCTCTCGTCTCTACTCTCCACTCTGAACCTTCAAGCATTATTTTGCAATATTCATGCGTCACATAATGTAAGAACAGCGCGATATAAGGTTCTTTGGTTTGAAAATAATTGGAAAAAAGATTATCCGCCCCGAGTATCCTCGGTCTCTGTAGTAGTGTTCCTGCTGGAATCCATAGTAGGTCGCCGGTCTGGTACATGTTGTTCTCCGTTATAATAAATATTCAACCCTTGCAGGATTGCTTCTGTGTCCGCGATTGTAAGATCTACTTCTGATAAAATGTTCCTTACTTTATCAACTGATCCTAATATTTGCAAACTGTTTTCTTCACAGTTGTCTAGGTCTTCTGACATTCTTTGTATGAGCCTCATTGCGTTCTCAAGTTTTTTAGCCGATGTCGTTAGAAGATCTTGAATTTTTGTAGGGACTTCTTCGATGCCCACTCCGTAAGAGATTTTAACTCTCATATTACCTCCAAGTAATTAAAAAATATTTGTATAGATCGCTTGTATAATTAGGCCCGTGACTGCAATTCCGACAGTCCAAATGAACTTTGCTACACTTTGTTGCCACTGTTCAAGGTCACGAACACGTGCATAGAGGCCTTGTTCAGGATTATATATTGCTTCTTTGATTTTTTTCACATCCTCGATCATTTCGTCTTGCTTATCTGCCATACGTTGAATCTGATGTGCTAGGTCTACAATAGCATCCTTAAGATCTTGTACTTCGTTCTCACTCATAACTAAATCCTCCGGCCTAATTAGTACTAACAATCCACAATCGCATGCGATGTTGTTAGTAAAGTTCCTGCGGCACTAGCGGCATTCACCAAAGCGCACTTTGTAACTTTACATGGGTCAATGATACCTTTTTCGTAGGTACTAACCATGTTTCTGTTAAGAAAGTCATAACCGATGTCACCCGGCTCGTTCTTGACATTTTGTATAATAATATCTTCTGACTCTCCAGCGTTGATAGCCATCTGTCGTAAAGGAGCCTCGCAAGCCTGTAAGACCACTTGAGCACCTAGAGACTGTTCTTCGTTGTCTGTCTCAATAAAAAGGCCTGTGACGGCACGGAGCAGTGCTACACCACCCCCCGGTACTATACCCTCTTCCTGAGCGGCTCGAACAGCTTCCAGCGCATCATCAATACGATGCTTCTTTTCCATCATTTCTATTTCGGTGGCTGCTCCCACCTTGATGACAGCCACTCCCGATGCAAGCCTAGTGATTCGCTCTTGCAATCGCTCGCACTCAGAAAGACTATCAGTTTGTTGAATTTCATTCTTAACCGCCTCAATACGCGTCTCAATCTCTTCATGGTTTCCTTTGCCTCCGACAATTGTTGTCCAGCCTTTGGTAAGGTTGATCTTTTTGCATTGACCAAAGTGAACAAGTTTCACCTCTTTCAATGTTAGACCTTGTTCTCTGGTTATAAACGTGGCTCCGATGGAAGCACACAAATCCTTGAGAATGTTGCGGCGCTCCTCTCCGTACTTTGGAGCTTTGGTGGCGCACACTTTCATTGTGCCACGGACAGCATTCGCTATCAAAGCGGCAAGTGCTTGTCCCTCAATGTCATTTGAAATAAGAAGCAGAGGACGATTGTCTCTTGCGCATATTTCTAGCGTTGGCATGATCTGTTCGACATGCTCTACCTTCTCATCTGTAACAAGAATGAGTGGGTTTTCGTAGTCGACCGTGCCTGTTCTTTTGTTATTGATGAATGTATTACTAGCGTAACCAGAATCGAACCTGAACCCTTCTATGAGATCTAAAGAAGTATTAACACTCCTAGCTTCTTCGACAAGCACGGAACCATCTTTACCGGCCTTATCTACGGCAGTGGCAATCAGGGTTCCGATTGACTTGTCATTATTGGCTGATATGGTTGCAATGTGCCGGATGTCTTCTTCTGTTTGAATAGGCCTCGACATTTCATCAAGACGTTCAGTGACAGACGCAACTGCTTTATCAATTCCTCGCTTGAGTTCCACGGGAGAAATACCTGCCGTGAGGTATCGTTGTGCTCCCTTAAGAATTGCTCTAGCTAGAACCGTAGCGGTCGTTGTTCCGTCTCCAGCGTCAGCGACAGATCGTTCTGCTGCTTGCTTAATGACTTGTGCTCCAAGGTTTTGGAATGGATCCTCTAGTACGATGAACTTGGCAACCGTCACACCATCCTTGGTGATGACAGGCACGTTCTGTTCTTTGTGATACAATGCAACATTCCTCCCTCGTGGACCGAGAGTGGTTGCAACATTATCAGCAAGGATGTCAACGCCCTCGATGATCTTTTGGTTGAGGGCAAAGCCTTGATTGTAATGTTTCATTATTCCTCCGAATATTATATATAATATAACCTCTTAGGAGAGGTTTGTCAAGTTATTTTAGCAATTTTTGCTTGATTATTGATTCGATTAGGTGATCAAGTGGGCTGTCGCCCTCGGCGAGGCCTTGCCTCTTTGTGGTGGTCTCCGGGGCAGCTTCTTCTTCTTCCTGAGAAAATAATCGAATCATATCATCCAAGTCAGACTTTAAATCATTATAGTTAGTAATCAAACCATCGGCAAGCCCCATTTGTTCTGAAAAATCATCTGTCTGTGAATATTTGGTGCTATTGACCTCCAGAGTCTTTGATTTTTTATAAACTCCGCGAACAGCCTGAATAGCATCATTTCCAATCTTGTCAAACTGTTTATTGAGGAGACTGTCGTATGAACGAAAGGCATCGGGGTCTACGACAGGAGCAGTATAAATATTTCCCACACGAAACAAGGCTTCATTCTTTGTCATTGCTAAACCAATTAGAACTCTAGGACTGCCACTTTCGCCTTGCTTTGTCTGAACTTGAATATCAGTGTCATTACCATCTTTATCTACAAGGAAATAAATATCCTTGTCCACGACACGTTTAACGCCACATGTATAAAGGGTAACACCACCGGATCCGAGCTCTCTGCGGGATGACGCCTTTGCCGGTGCTTCTGTTTTGACCGCCGAAAAATACCATAAAGGTTCAAAGTCCTGAGTGTCTGACCACACTCCCTTTCCTTCATCGGTTTTTTCTCCTTCGGCTTGGGAGATCCCTTCTAAGCTTGCATAAAGTTTTTGGCTTGTATTTACTTTTGCACCGTTGGCCGCGTAGAAATATACATCTGACGCTCCAGCTTCGCCTCCAACTACTCTACCGCTATACAATAGCGCACACCATGATTCGAAAAATTTTCCAGCCTCGAGGGCTTCTATTTCGCGCATTACACGTGAAAACAACTTTAAAACCATTGCAGCAGATAAAACGAGCCCGGGGTCCTCTGCGGCAACCTTCTTAAGAAAATGTCGTTGCCCTGTGTTCCTAAATAATTTGGAAAATTTAATTAACCGTTCGGTAATTTCATCAGCCGTTTTTAATCCTTTAGAAAAATTAGTAAACACCTGGAGAGTTGCCGACGGAATTTGTCCAAAATCTTTGCTTTGTTGCCAATCATCAGAAGTCTTTACTGTTCTATATTGGGGCATATCTGGAGTGGGAAGATCCCCTGTTTCGTCGTAAGCCGTATAAAGTTGATCAAGTGCTGCAAGTTCTACGGTAGAAAGGTCTTTATTTTTTTCAAGCTGGGCTCTTGCTTGCTGGAAGATGTCCTGTCTGGTTGGTCCTTGGTCGCCGGTATTTATATTTTGTCGAGCTGTTGTGTGCATCTTATTGATGATTTTGTTCCAAAATATCTTAACTCTGTCACTGATAAGCTCTGAAGCCCCAAGTTCATCTTCCATTTTTTTCTTGTATTCTCCTTGGTTATATGAAGAATTCTGATATTTGGATCCAATGTATGCTTGCTTGATTATGTCTTTCACTTCGGTATCTAGGCTAGAATTAAAATACATTTCGAGGGCTGCTTCCGCATTAGCTCGGGTAGGCCTGGTGCTACCTACATACTCAAACGCCTTGTTAAGATCATCTACCGTCAGTTCGGCATCCGGTGTCTCCGCCGCTGCCAGGGCCCTGAGTTTATCCATGCTTGGCTTCCCAGTCAATCCCAGTTCACCTTTATTATAATTTGTGCTGCCGGAGCCGGTTCGGAGTGTAACCGGTATACCTCTTTCGTTTAGCACCTGCTCAATCAATTTATCTAATCCGCTCTTGCTCATCTCTACAATTCCTCCAGTAATTTCTTAATGTCCAAACCTGCACAATCGATCTTGCGCTTGGTCAGATGATAGTGGCTTATAAAGCCTTCAAAGCGCCCTTCAGCGCATTTCTTGCTCACCTTGGTGTTCGTCTTGCCTGAACGGTCTAGGGGCGTCTGAAGAGGGATTCCTGTGCATTTATGGACTGCCTTCATAAGAGCCTTAAGAGCCTCAAGTTGTACTGGGTAGAAGCCAAGATGTTCTTCAAGTTTCTTTCCATGAACGTAAGCGTTCTTGACAAGCGGTCGCTTACCATAATCTCTCTTCTCATACCAATCTTGATATTTTGTATAATAAGCATTGCTAATCTCAACACCAACTGACCGATCGTTCCAAGTCTTACCTCCGGCATGATAGGCAACGTCATTCATATCTATAAACTGATAGATGGTGCCATCGTTGTCAATAGAGAAATGTACGCTAATACCTCTCTGGTTTAATACTTTGTAGCATATCTCCGATGATAGACATACGTCCCAATGACATACGAAGAACTTTGGGTCTCGCTTGTGGAGCATTCGCTTGTACCCTGTGCGCAATTTAAGACCACCGCCTTCGAAAAACAATTTGACCTTTGGCCAATCAATCGGAACGTAGTCGCTGTTGTATATGAGAAAAGATTCCGTGTTGTCCTTGTGTGACATAGGGGCATGCTCATCCCAATTTGCAATGCGAACATTATAAATCCTGCGATATGTTGAGGGGCCACAGCAACCATCGGCTGTTATATTGTGGTCTTTTTGAAAACCTTCAATAGCAGTTAACAACTTCTCACTGAACTTGTTGCACCCGAACCATTCCGGAGTCCACCCCAATTTGGCAGCGGAACCTTCATTGTAAAATATTTTGTTTTCTATTCCCACTATAACACCTCGTCTGCAAGACCTTTCTCTACGGCCTCGGTTGCTGAAAGATAAACGTTGACCTTTCTATTAATTAGTCTCTGGATTTGTCTTTTTGTCATACTTGTTTCTTCTGACAGACATTGGATATAATTATCTTGCAAACCTTTCATTTGTTCCATTTCATTTTCAAGGTTATGTAGCTCTCCAACGGAGCCTCCATTGACAGAATGAATCATGACGCGGCAATGCTTTCCAAGCCTTCTTTTTCCTTTTGTACCGGATGCCAGGATAAGAGTCCCTGCTGACATTACCTTTCCTAAGCCAATTGTTTCAATGTCGCAAAATTGCTTGCAATAATTCATTACATCATATATGCCAAACATTTCATCGGCACTTCCACCATAGGTTGAAATATAAATTTTAATATCAGTACCTCTTTCGTTTTCTGCTGATTTCTGTTGGGATAGGACAAGAAGCGCAGAGATCAAATCCGCGGACTTCTCCTCATCAATCTCTCCCACCAACATAATACTTCTTTGTTCAGGGCCCTGTTGAAGGGACCCCAGCAATTCTTCCACCGTGGTTTTCTCTTCGGCCTCCGATTCTTGCTTTTTTTCTTTTTTATCAAACGAGTTCATGTTCTTTTCCTTATTATATTTTCTTACCACTCTTAATTAGGGAATTCACGTAGTCTTCCATCTCTTCCCAAGAAGAATATTCCATAATATGCCCGTATTTCTTCGGGAATACACCGATGTAGTTGCGAAAAATAGCCTTTCTGACACTCTTAAGACTCATTTGGTCAATATATTTTTGCGCTGTTATATTTTGTTCGGAGCGGCTGGAGTCTTTCATCGCAAGATATTTAATGTGAAATATTTCCTGCAGTCCTTGTTCGCTTGTTATGAAAAGCGCGGCGCAATCTTTTTGTGTTTGTTTCAATACGTTGATCGAATGCCCCAAGGCCACAATATATGAGAAAAAATAGGTAAGCACCATTCCCATAAAAAATCCAATTACATATTCTAGCATTTATCCTCCAAAAGTAAAAAGGAGAGGTATGTCCTCTCCTAATTATATCATTTTAATTAATGTTTTACAAATTATTTTTTGTTTCGAGTTCGAGGTCTGCGCTGACGGGTAGTCTTACCAAGGGCTTCTTGCAATTGCTTTTCTGCTCGTTTTGCCTTCAAAAGACGCTTTGCAACTCGGCGTGCAACTTCTTCAACAATTTCTTTCTTCTCAGGAACATAGTTGATTCCGCGGAGTGCTTCCATGATTTCTTCTTCAGGCTCTTCGGCAGGCATTTCCGCTCCTGGGTCGCCTACAGGCTCTTCTGGCATTTCAGCATCCAATTCAGCAGGTAATTCTTCGTCTCCGGCACCTTCAGGCATTGCTGCTTCAAGTTTCTTGCCCAATTCAATGATAGCCATGGCTTCATCATCGGTGAGCTCTAGCTCTTCAGCTGGTGCCATATCATCCATTGGCTCTTCTTCTGGAAGAGGTGGCTCTTCTGGCATTTCATCACCCATTTCAGCAGGTAATTCTTCAGCATCCGCCATATCTTCTTCTTCCTCAGCATACATATTTTCGTTAACTGTTGGAAGTTTAGCAAGTTTTGCGAATCTGCGTACTACTGCTTCGCTCAATAATTTTTTAGCCATGGTATTCTCTCCTTAAGACTTTATTTCAAAACTAAATAGACTGTTTAAACAGAAAAATCAGATTTCAGGATGTTCTTTTGCGATTATATCAAAAATATTATCTATATCTCCATCACCGATGCCAAAATCATTCAATAATTCATCTGATTTTTCATTTTCTTTTTTAATTTTCGCTCGATGAGCTTTTGATTGTTTGTTGTTTTTTTCTTTATAATCGTCAATGAACATTTCCATTATAGGATCTTTCTCGACGGCCGCCGCAACACACGCACGAAGAAATTCAGACTGTGTAAGTGTGTGATATTGCATGCGGATTTTAAACTTAGCGTGCAATTCATCTTTAGCGTAGAACGTGAATTTCTTCGTGTCTTTAGCATATTTGTTGGGCATTGTTTTAATTAGTCTCCAGTGGAACCAAAGCCGCCTGTACCCCTATTAGAAATACAAATTGGATTGTTGTATAATGAATCGGTCATGATTTTTCTTGCGCGAAAGTGGATGATGGGTATCATTACCACTTGTGCTATCTTATCTCCGGCCGATATTGTTCTGTCTTTGTTGCCAACATTATTCAGGTTGACCATCAGTTCTCCATTGTAACCCGGGTCTATTATACAAGCCCCAACGATCAGTTGTTTCTTGGCTGACATTGAGGACCTGTTCTTAACCTCGAGCATGAACCCGTGAGGCACTCCGAACTTGAGTCCAGTTTCAACCACAACAGATTCTCCTGCTGGGATCTTTAGAACCGTTGTCTCGTCCGAGGGACAATAAAACACATCCAAACCAGCGTCCGAGGGGTTAGCTCGGACGGGTTCTTTTGCACTGTCTCTTAATTTAAAATAATCAATCAGCATCTCTTACTTTCCTTTCAGATTCTCGTAGATATCGATAAGTGCTTCAATATCTACGTCGTTCTTAAGTAGTCGGTAAGCACGGACAGTTAAAGAAATATCTTCTTTTGTTAGCCAACCGCTATCAATGTACTCAGTTTTTAGCTCTCGCTTCTGTTCTTTGTACGGTTCCATAGCATCTTCCAAGGCTTTCATCGATTTGATGTAGTCAGCCATATGCTGTTCTTTATTTTTAAACGCTGCTTCTTCAAATTCCTCAACAATAGCAGCGGTGTTGTTGGTTACAAATTCAAATTTAGTCATAATTCCTCCTTATGATTGTGAATTTTTGCTTTTGCCCAAATGCCGATAAACGGCAATGATGATATCAAGGCGAAGAGGGCATTCCATTCGCCATGACAATTTGTTAAGTGTTCCATTAGTTCTCCTTTAATAAAATTTTATCCACTTTATCCTTGGGCAATTTAATATTTTGCAAGGGTTTCTGGGCGAACACGAGACGGCCACCCACCTTAAACCCCAGTTCTCCCCAATCAATACAATTTAATAATTTTACTGCTTTGGGAATGTCTATGCCGGGCTTTGTAGGTATTATGGCGAGTACCGAGCCGTCATAATTTTTACAGCTATGTGTAAAAAAAGGTTCCTTCTTTCTAGTTTTGCAATTAACGTAAATTCTCTCGGCTTTGCTTTTATGAAAATCTCTTCCCCATTGCCACCAGTTGTTCTCATTAAATGTTTTAATCTTTCTGTTTATTAATTTGCTCTTATGAAGGACAAGGTAAGGATCTTTAGTATTATAATACATTTGTCTCGTCTTCCCAGTAGTTGCTGTTTGAGAATAAACAAACTCCTTGTTCCCATTAGGGTGTACAAAGATTGAATCTAGACCCGAGACACCACCAACGTGAACACTAAAAATATCGGAAAAATTATAATCATAGAGAGTATCAGAAAAAATCAATTGACCGTTAATGTTTTGTTGTGTCGTGGTGCTTTTATCCAACAATTGAGTAATATGGGTGTGGTTGTCTTTCTCGAACCTCCACACAGCACAATTGGGCGTAAATCCTTTGAACAACATTTTATCTCCATAATCATAAAAATGAGTAAGAGTGCCGCTCTTGTGCAATAGATTGTTGAGAAATATGGCCGATGTCTGTTTTATAAACTCTCTCGGGGTTACAAATATTAGCTCGCCTCCAGGTTTTAAATGCTCGAGACATTTGTCGATAAAATATATAAACAGATTAGTTCGCTTATCATAATTTGTATCATTCAATTTGGCTCTAGTTTTATCGCAAATGTTTTTATACGCTACGTAGGGAGGGTTACCAATGATAGTATCAAACTTATTATCCACTGAGAGGTCAAAAAAATCCATCACCAATGCATGATCGGGGCAACAAGAAGGATCTATTTCAACAGCAAGCAGGTTTCTATCCAGCAGTTTTGTGCTAAACGCACCATCGCCACATGAAGGTTCCAAAATCTTGCCTTCGTTTTGAATCATGTCAATCATCAGATCGACTATATTTTCCGGAGTAAAAACCTGTCCTAGGTTTTCTATATTGTTTGTCATGTTATCCTCACTGGCCTAAATATAATGCGATAGGGTTCTTCTGGTAGCAACGCATCTCCCACTGAGCGTTCTTGGAATTGTATTTTGACTCCAAAAGATCTTTGGGTTTTCTAAAGATTTCAAAATCACCGTTTTTATCGAAACATACTATTGCATCGTTCGAATCAAATACAGGCTTAGCCAAGACTGTTATGACATGTGGAACGAGATCATCCCATTTTTTTATGTTCTTTGGTAATGATTTACCAGATAGCGCTTTCCACCAATACGATAAAACAGTTATATATTTTTTACCCAATGCTCTTTGGTGCTTCGGATCACAAGGTATAAACTGTGGCTTTCCCTTTGCAGTTTTACCAGTGGCTGCAACAGGAAGCTTTATTCTTGCTTTACGACACTTCTTTACTACCTCTGCATTTACTTCTATCCCTGATCCTTTTGATATTTTCCCACCGTTGGTTTTAAATTCATATGTATCATCATTACACTCTATATCTCCTTTGGTGGGATCCTTTATCATGTAAGACATAAAACAAAACATTAATTCACCTTTGCCGCTAGCAGCGTTCGGGGTACCGTTTCCTTTTTTGTTAAATATTTTTCTCGCGAATCCAAGCAGTGAAGGTTCTATGTAGTCAAATACGTTGCCACTGTTTTTACCCAAACAAGTAACATCTAGGGCTTTATCAAGTTTGATAAGTTCCATTAATCTATCAATGTCTGTGTTGGTTCTTGCAACACATGCAAGAATCATATCTGATATGTGTTCGCGCTTTTCAGGCTTTTGGTTTTTGAAGTTTGGATGCGAAGCGATAAAGGCATCGATTTTATTTATATCATTCATAGTGTCCTCCTTGAATATATTAATAATATAACATGTTTAGACTAACTTGTCAAACTTTTTCTATTACTTTCCTAGCTTTTTCCAATTGATATCCACCGGACCAGAAGTCGAGAACCCCCATGATTCGCTGAACTTAATGGGCCTGTCTATTTCTTTTGTTTTTCCATACCGATAGACTTCTTGAACACCCGACTTCAAAACATACAGTTTATTAGTCTCAATGTAACAAGAGTCGCTGACTCCCCAGCAACGGATGCGAGTAACGAGCGAGTTAATATCTATTACATCAACAATATAATATGGTTTTTTATTTTTTGTATGTCTTTTTTCCACATTGATTGGCACACACCAACACTGCATTAAGTCAAAATCAAATTCTGATATAGGTGGGTAACTCTGCGTTTTTAAAAACTCTAAAGCCCGAGTGGGAACAACCATGCTGATTGGATAAATACCAGTTGTCTCTTGGATATGCTCAATTCTTTCTGACATCTTAAAATTATAAGGAAAGACTTCTGGTCCTTTAGTCTCATGGCCATCAATATAGTTGGCTATAGCTTCGTCCAGTTTCTTTTTACTTTTTGGTTTAACGTGAATAACCGTATGGTAAAAGTGACAATCCCCGCGGAACCTATCATCTATTAGATCACCCAATGCTTCTGCAAAGCTCAAAGCCATCAGAGACTTCTTGTTAAGCTTCCGAGCAACCACACCTCCATCAAACAAAAGGTGTTCTACGGACGTAAATGGACGTTTCTCGATGATCTCATCAATTGCGGCATCTCCGAGGCCTTTAATGGTTGTGAGAGGAGCGACAAGCGTAGTTTCTCCAAGGCTCGACCAGTTTCGGCCAGAAGTGTTAATGTTCAGCGACTTAATGGTATATCCCCAAGATTTAACAATGTTGATTGCCTTTTCTTTACGAGACTCTGGCTCTTTGTCCAAGAAAGCACAAGCCCACTCAGCGTTATAATACGTAGCCAGCCAAGCAGTCTGATAAGAGATGATTGAATAAGCAACAGCATGGGACTTGTTAAAGCCATAGCCTGAGAAGTACTCAAACTTCTGCCACATGTCCATGGCCATGTCGCGAGAGATATTTTTCTCGATGCAACCTTGAACGAACTTGGTCATGATCTCTTCTTTCTTTGCTTGCTTCGAAGCATCCAGCCCTTTCTTGGTCAACAACTTGCGAAGTAGATTGGCGTCATCAAGATTGATGTCTTTACCAAGTTTGTGAGCCAACAGAGCAATTTGTTCTTGGAAGATCATAAACCCGTTGGTTTCTCTGGTTATCTCTTCAACAATTTCGTTCTCATATTTTACAGACATGGGATCTCTTACAGCCTTGACATATGACTTGTCTACACCGGCAGACAGCGGCCCAGGGCGATATATAGAAGTAATCGCTGAAATGTCAATGATGCTTTTCGGTTGAGAACGTTTGGCTAAAGATTGGGCTCCCTTCTCCGTGAATTGAAAAATTCCCATCCACTGTCCCTTGCAGAATATATTTTCATAAACCGTCTGGTCATTCAAATCAACAACATCTGGGTGTAGGTTTTTATCATAATACCCTTTGACATCCGCGAATGTTGGGTTTTCAATACCATGGTGCTTTTGTAGTATTCTCGCTATACACTCCTCCATCATTCGGAGAGTCGCAAGGCCAAGGATGTCGAACTTAATGAAACCCATTGGCTCAAGTTGACGAACGTTCATGCCCTCAGACCATGGAGTTTGTCTCACGCCCTTTGACGCAATCAGTGGCATATAACGATCCAACTCTTCCCCAATTACTACACCTCCGGCATGACGAGAAGTTGAGCGGATTTGCCCCATCAGTCCTTCTACGTGAGACTTGACCTTTGGGTGCTCCAAAAAGAATTCTTGAAGAGTCTCCGAGAATTCGCAGACTTCTTCGAAGGTTGGCGTATAAACTCCAGCACGAATGCCGTGCTTCTTCTTTGCAAGAGGAGTTGCCTCTTTGAGCATTGTGTTGGTGACCTTGTTGACCTCGGGGAAAGGAATGTCATAGAATTTAGAGATATCCTTGATCAGAGATTTCAACTGAAGCG
>Ga0080013_1001540_pt1 | contig 30146 bp, 13 predicted proteins | sample ETNvirenome_6_85_FD_69236 | JGI IMG/M metagenome (GOLD analysis project Ga0080013, IMG submission 69236) | Marine viral communities from the Pacific Ocean - ETNP_6_85 (SPADES assembly) (version 2) | ecosystem: Environmental > Aquatic > Marine > Oceanic | place: Pacific Ocean | collected 2013-06-19 | reverse complement strand
TAAAGGTGATACCAAAGTTGTATTATATCATGGTACAGTAGACCAGGCAAGAACTGATTTGGGATTCAAGTTACCCTCAAAAGTAAAAATTGATTTATTTAAAGGTTATGATTTAGGATTGTTAGGTGACATTCACAAAAGACAATTTATAAATAAAAAAGAAACTATTGGGTATTGTGGCTCATTGGTTCAGCAAAATCATGGTGAGGATATTGGTAAAGGTTATTTGTTATGGGATGTTCCTGCTCGCAAATCTACTTATGTAGAAATACCAAATGATTATGGTTATGTAACTTTAGATATTGATAAAGGAGTATTACCTGATATATCTAATTTACCTAAAAAATCTAGAGTGAGAATGAGAGTACGTAATACTTCAGCCGCGGAAGTAAAAAGGTTATCTACTTTAGTTAGACAAAAATATCCTAAAACTCAAGAAATAACAATAACTAGAACTGATGCATTTGATAGCGCTGATAGGGTTAGAGGACATAAAATTAATATTGGTGATATAACTGATATGGATTATCAATATCAACTTATATCAGAGTATTTGGATAATAATTTTGTGGTAGATGAGGAAACATTATTAAAGATAAAAGATATTAATAAAGATTTAAATGATAATCTTCCAGAAGAAGAAGTCTATCGTAATATAAATTGGAAATTAAAAAAGTTTGAATTTTCTAATATGTTTAGTTATGGTGAAAATAATGTTGTAGATTTTACAAGACTTAATGGAATAATTGGAATGTTTGCACCAAATGCTAGTGGTAAATCGGCATTGCTAGATGCGTTATCTTTTACTATGTATGATACCTGTAGTAGAGCATTTAAAGCAGATAATGTACTTAATAATAAAAAGGATTGGTTTTCTGCTAAAATAAACGTAGAAGTTAATGGTCAAGATTATTGGATCCAAAGGTATGGTAAAAAATTAAAAAGTGGGCATGTTAAGGTTAATGTAAATTTTTATACTTTTGATGATAATGGTGAAAAAATTTCTATGAATGGAGATCAGAGAAGAACTACAAATGGAAATATTAGAAGGATTTTAGGAAACTACGATGATTTTATTTTAACAACTCTTTCATCTCAAATAAATAATACTGTTTTTATAGATAAGACACAAAAGGAGAGAAAAGAATTATTACAACAATTTATGGGAATAGGAATATTTGATAAATTGTATACATTAGCTGTAGATAATATGAAAGATGTTAGAGCTATACTGAAATCTTTTAGAGATAATGATTATGATACTGAATTAGTTGATATAAAACAAGGTAAGAAAGATGTAAAAAGTAAGTTAGTTGATGTTGAAGAGCAATTAAAACAACATACTGATAAAGAAAATGTTATAGATAAAGAAGTTAAGAAATTGTACAGAAAATTAAAACCAGTAGATGAAAGTGTTACTGATATTGATGGTATGAAATCAGATAAAGAAAAACTAATGAAAATAATTTCTGGGTTTGATATTGAATCTGCTGAAATAAAAAGCAAATATGAAAATTTATCTTTTAAATTAAATGAAACAAAATCTAAAATAGAATCTTATAAAGAACAGGGTATAGAAACTCAATATGCAGAATTAGAACAATTAGAAAATAATAGACAAGATACTAGAATAGAAATTGATAAGTTACAGATTTCAGTTAGGTCTAAATTGGATAAATTAGAAAAGTTACAGGATTTGGAATATGATCCAGATTGTAATTACTGTATGAATAATATTTTTGTTAAAGATGCTATAAAAACTAAAAAAGATTTAGAGACTGATAAAGTTTTGGCGGATAAATATGTTAATTCTATTGATGGATTAGATAATAAAATTAAAAGATTATTTCATGTAAAAAATCATAAAGAAGATTTTGATAAGTTGATAAAAGAATTGAAAGAAATTAATATTTCTTATAATAATAACCAATCTAATATGACTATTGTAGATGAAAAAAAGAAAAATGTAATGTCTCAAATAAAACATTTACAGGAACGAATTAGTAAGTATTATGAACAAGAGCAGGATGTTATTTATAATAATGAAATAAATAAACATATAGATGATTTAGTAATAGAACAAACAACTTTTAGAAATAAAATAAAAAAATTGAATAATGAAGTTAAAGATTTTTATGCATCATTACAAGTATTAGAAAATAAACGCAGAACAATTGTAAGAAATATTAAAAAGATAGAAGATTTAGAAAATGAAAATGCTGCATATCAGTATTATTTAGATGCCATTAAACGTGATGGGGTTCCATATGAACTTATTACAAAGGCACTTCCAACCATAGAAGGTGAAGTTAATAATATATTGTCTCAATTAGTGGAGTTTCAAATTATATTCGAAATGGATGGTAAAAATATTAATAATTATATAGTATATGATGATGATAACATTTGGCCGTTAGAGATGAGTAGTGGTATGGAAAGATTTATAAGTTCATTAGCTTTAAGAGTTGGGTTAATGAATGTATCTAATTTACCAGCATCTAATTTTCTTGCTATTGATGAGGGTTGGGGAACGATGGATAGTGAGAATATTAATTCAGTATATCAATTATTTCAATATTTAAAAACTCAATTTCAATTTACTTTGATTGTATCTCATATAGATTCTATGAGAGATGCAGTTGATACATTACTGGAAATTAAAAAAGATAAAAACTTTTCTTCAATAGCCTTCGCATAGCGTATCAGATTTTAATAGATTTTCTCGCCACGGCAACATTTGTAAATTAGAAATATCTCCTATAGTGTATGGAGATATTTTTTTGCGCCAAATAAATGTTTAAGTATTTTTCTTTTTCTACGTCTATTCATTATGTATCATATTCACTTGTTAATAACTTTCTTTTAGGAAGATCGTATGACTTACAGTTAGTCTCTATAAGTTTTTCAACATACGCATACATTTTAAATCCATTAGCTTTACAGTATTCTTTCAATAAATCTCTATACATTGGTCTAATTTTTATATCAACTCTTTCCATTATAATCTCCTGTTAAGTAAACATACAAAAGTCATACATTTATCATACAATAAATAGTTAGAATTTGAATTTTTGATATTTATAGTTGAACGTTCATTAATGGAATATAATTTATGGCTGTAATTCGTAGAAGAAATAAAAAACAATTTTTAGCAGATATACCTACGCTAATATCAGAGGAAGGGATTGATAGTAAGTATTTCCAAATTTTTGGAATGCCAGAAGAACTTCCAACTGGAAAAAGTAGCTTTATAGTAGGTGGCTCTCCATTTTTAAAAAGTGGTGTTAAATTAAAAATAGAAATAATAGATTCTCAAGGTGGGGTAGTTTATACTGAACCTGTATATGGATATAGAGATGGAGTAAATCGTAGAGTTTCTATTGAAATTTATGATACCAAGCAGGTTGGAGAAGCTATACTTACACTTCTTGGAGAAATAGATCCAGTTAAATCAGATGTACCTATTCCTACAGAATGGCAAGGAGTATATAATGTAAAATATACTAGACGACTTTCAATAAATCCAACACTTTTGAATGTACAGCCAATAAGATTTCATAAACAACCTTATGTCAATATAGTACCTCTTACTAATGCTTTTAAAGAATATATTCAACAACCAGAAGAAACTAGAATATTAACTGCAGAGTTAGCTTCAAGTAAAACTGCAGGCACTTCAACCCAAACTACTGATGTAGTAACACAAGAAGAAAGTTATCCAGTAGAAGAGCAAGCTGAAAAGGCATTCGATTATATGGCATTATATAATTCTTCTGCATTTAAACAATCTAGTTTTAGTAATTTTAGAATGCCTTTTACATTTCAATCATTTTCACCACCAACTGGAAATGCAAATTTAATAGTTTCTAGTGGAAGTTTAGATGATGGAATGATAGGTGAAAATATTATTATAAATGACCCACAAGTAGATACTACTTCACCAGATATTCCAACTACTTATACAGTTCCTTCTCAATACTCATCTTCTATTTTAGATATAACTAATGATACTACTTTAAATTTAGCAAAAGCTTTTTATGTAACTGGTGATGATGGTAGTACAAAATATCCAGTAAATTTATCATCTAATCAATCATTTACTTGTAGTTTTTCTCCTGTACCAACTGAACAAGATTCAGTTATAAATTATTTTGATTTAGCAGATATACGGTTGAGTAGACTTAGGACTTTTAGTGGAGATGTAAAATATGTACGTGTTTTTGGTATATCACAGGGGTCGCAAACAGAACAACAATTCGATTTTCTGGGGGAATTTCCATTAGAATCACAGGAATTATTATTTGATTATAATAATATTAAAAGTGGTCGTACTGGGTTTTTCTTTAATCAATCAAAAATAAATTCTTATTGGAATGCTTATGGAGGAAATAGGGCAACTACTGCTAGTGGAAGTGGTGAACCAGCAGATAGTATACAGTTAGCACAAACTGGTTCTATTATTAGATATGCTATGGATATTTCTGGATCAAATGCTGATTTGAATCAAGAAATTATGGCTCAAACATCTCATTCCTTTTCTTTATCAAAAAATGTTCCGTATGAATTAAGTTTTAAAGTGTATGGATCAAGAACTCCTAAAACTACATCTGCTGGAGAAGAAAATAAAGCTAGAATAGATTTTTTAATATCTGGTAGTGATTTTAAACCAAATCATGAATTTGGAGGAACTTATGGTAGACGGATTTTATCTATAGATTTTGATGATTCTGATGAATATCCAGAGTTGAGAGATTTACAATCGTACGATTGGAATAAAACTTATTTGAGTGGAATGTTTATCCCATTAACTTCGGGGGTAGGTAAATTACAAATTAGGGCTTCTTCAGGACGATGGCATGTTGCGGATGTTTCTTTAAGACCAGCTGCAGATACTAATTTTAGTCCAGAGGAAGCTAGAATATTTTCAGAAATGCCACCAAGTAGAAATAGACCTGAAACGGTTAAATTTTTATTGGAGTTTGTAAATAATGATGGAAAGAAAGCAGACGCAGTTATTATATCACCAGATGTTGTGTTTCCTGGAGCAAACTTTGCTATACAAGGAGATAATAATATATTATCAGGTTCTTTGTTTATTTCAAATGCTATTGGTGAAGGTATTGAAATGGCGGGTGTTAGTTCGGCATTTTTAAGAACAATAGGTTGGGAAGGTTTTATAAGTGCGTCATCAGGAACTGGTAAAGGTGGATTTTTTCTTTATAGTGGGTCTGCATTATCAGATGCTCCAGATGATTATATGGGAGCAGGTTTAGAAATACATGATGGTAGAAGTGGTGCTAGTGAACGATATTTTCAATTTAAAACACAACATGGTGCGAGTAGTGAATCAATTTTTAGAGTTAAGACTGATGATTATTTATTTGGTATTTCAGGTTCTGGTGGAGTAGAATCTTATATAAGTGGAGCTGACGGTAATTTAGAAGTTTCGTCATCGAATTTTGCTATATCTAATACTGGTAATGTTTCAATGACTGGAACTGTTACTGCAACTGCTGGTAATATAGGAGATTGGACAATATCAGGTGGAGATATTGTAGGTTCTAATATTACTATGGATGCCGATGGTTCAAGAATTTATAAAACAGACAGTAATAATGACATGACTGGTTATTATATGGATTTTACTCCAGGTTCAAATTATTATGTAAGATTTGGAACTGATTTTGCGGTGTCATCTTCCGGAACTCTTATTGCAAGTGGCGCAATAATTGAAGGTGTTGTAACTGCTTCAGAGGGTTATATAGCTAATTGGACTATTGCACCGAATACAATAAATAAGAGAAATTTGGGTGATTTCCTTTATACGGGAATGTCATCTACTGGGGATGCTAGATTTTTTGCTGGAGCAGCTAATTTAAATGCTGGCACATCTTCTGCAGTTTTTAATGTAAAGAGTGATGGAACAGTTTCAGCTAGCGCGGGTTGGATTGGGGGTTGGAGTTTAGAAAATAGTAGGTTATATTATAATACTGCAGCCAATCACGCTGTATATTTACAATCAAATCCTTATTCAAGTGGTGGACAGACATTTTATCCTGGACTTTATATTTTAAGTTCTTCTAATGCAGAATCACTTGGTGATGGAGGCGTTCAATTATATTATGATACTGATCAGAGTAAAGCTAAATTTTATGTTGGAGATGGTTCTAATAAGCATTTGAAATTTGATGGAACTGATGTCGATATAAAATCTGCTAAATTTGAACTAGATGCAGATAATATAGAAATATCATCAACTCATAAATCAATGTCGTTAGGTGAGGGTGCTATAAAATTAGTGGGCGCCACGACTTCTACAGTATCAGTAGGGTCAACTTCAGGTAAATTAATTAACATTACTGGTTCGAGTGATAGGGGAATAATAAATACTGGCAAAGAATCTTTAACAGATACTACTGCAGGATTTTGGTTAGCCAATGTAAATGGTACACCACAATTTAATGTAGGTGATTCAACCTCGTTTATAAAATATACTGGTACGGATATGACTATTAATAGTAGGGCATTTGAATTAAGTGCATCTAACTTAGAAATATCATCTACTAATGCATCTATGAGTATTGGACCAGCTACAAGTCCTTATATTTTATTAGATGGTACGAGTGGTGTATCCGCGAATGAATCTTATATATCAGTAGGTAGTCATGTTACAAGAAGAATAAATATTTCAGGTAGTGCAATAGCAGGAGTAATAAATACAGGTAAGGAAAGTGTAAATGATACCACTTCAGGATTCTGGTTAGCAAATGTTGGCGGAAATGTTGAAGTTAATATTGGTGATTCTACTAATTTTATGAAATTAGCATCTGGTGATTTTACTCTTAATGTAGATGCATTAGATATAGATGCTACAGATATTGAAGTTTCATCTACTCAAGCGTCAGCTTCTTTTGGACATGATACTGACGTCGGCACACTAGTACTTGAAGGAGCTCCAGCAAGACTTACTATAGTGAGTGGGTCTATAGGGAATACTGCGTTTCAAGGAAATACACCAGCGGGTGGATATCATGGTGAAATATTAAAAATTGGTGATATTACTGATAATGACGGTGGTGATAAATTCGGTTTAATGATGTTTGATGGAAAAGGCATCGATGTAGAGGATAATAGGATATTATCTCTAGGAGATAGAGGAAATGTAATAGGTGGATGGGAAATAACAAAGAATCAAATTAGAGGTATTCCTGATGCGGGTGTTGGGGAGCTTTATGGTACAAATGAAGTAAAACTTATTTTACAATCTACTGGAAGTTTGGAAACATCTAATTTTGTAAGTGGATTAATGGGGTGGAGAATTTCAAGTGAAGGGAATGGAACTGCAGAATTTGAGAATATGAGAATTCGTGGAACTCTACGAACAACCGTATTTGAAAAAGAATCTGTAAATGTTGTTGGTGGTCAATTGATGGTTGCAAATTCAACTACAATACAGGCGTTAAAAAGTGGAAGTTTCGTTATAGCCGGCGCAGCATCCATGTCTGCAGCATCAACTACTATGAGTGTAGAGAACGTATCCGGATTTTCAAGAGGAGAAGTATTAAAAGTAAAATCAATCACTGACACTGGATTTTCGATGGAATATATGACGGTAACTGGTTCTATGAGATATACGGAATCAGGATCGGCTATTTCAGCATCATTATCTGGATATGATTTAACTACTATAGATCCAGATGGATTATATGGTGAAATTTATGTGGGTAGAGCGGTAGGACAAGGTGAGGTAACTAAAAGTATAGCGACAACAACTAGTGAGTCTATTAGTTTATTGTTGGATAATGGACGTCCTACCCTAGGAGCCACAGATATAATTTATGTAAATAATACTGGGTCATTATTACCTCAAACTGTCATTGAGATTGATGATGAGAGAATGAAAATTACAGCCGTAACTGGAAGTATTCCTGTATTGGGCCCCGCAGGACAAGCTCAATCTGGATCATTATATGTAATTAGGGATTGGCATGATACTGTACCGTCTATACATAATCATGGATCATCGGTATCTACGGTTAAAGTGGAGAGTGAATTTTTAGCGGGATTAGTTTCAACCGCACAAGAGTATAGTGAGGGTCAGGTTATAGTTTCAACTGGAAAATTTGCTCAAGGTACTAATTTTAACGACGCGTTCGGGTATTCTGCTAATACATCTGATGCTCCAAACGCCAATGGTGAGTATAGATTGAAGTCAGCCGCGGGAGCTCATTTAACTACATTACCGACAATAACGACTGCAACTCAATTAGAAATATATAATACTGATAGAGATTCTACAAGTCGTGATAATTTTTATAGTTTGTTTGACAAAGGTAGTTATATAGTTTTATTAGTAGATGGGACAAAAGAATGGGTTAGGTTCGTAGTAAATGGAAATCCATCTAAATCTGGTAATGTTCATACATTTCCAATTAAATTAAACCAAGATTTTTATAATGCTGGAGCTAGCACTTCAACTACTAGTTTAAATGTTGATTTCTGGTTCATGAGCAATATTCAAGATGTTTCTTCTGGTTACCTATTAATGAATGCAAATCCGAATGATTTATATAGTCCATATTTGGATATTGTAGAAAGAACTGGTAGTGGAGTTTATGATTTACAATTAAGAGCAAGACTTGGTGATTTAAGTGGATTATCAAGTGGTTATTTATATGGAGATGAAGAACCAGGATTCGGACTTTATACTGATAATGGATATTTCAGAGGTACCATTCAAGCAATGACTGGATCGATACACGGTATATTAAATATAGCAACTACTGCTGGTGGTATAGAGACTGGTGATAAGATAATGATGGGTAGGAATGTCGATGGTTCAAGTGATGGTATTAGAATAGATGGAAGTAACTATTGGTATACTACTGGAGCTTGGAGAGTTGGGGGAGCAACTAATTATTTAAGTCTTGATAATGCATCTGGTGGAAATATAGATATTGCAGCAGAAACATTTAGATTACGTACTTCTACTTTTATAATTTCTTCTTCACTAAATAGTGGTACATTAAGAATGGGTCAAAGTGCAGGACCATCTTCTGCAACAGACATATCAAATACTGGTAGTTATTTTGATGGAACAGGTAACTTTGCTTTTGTAGCCGCACCAGATCAATATATGAGATTACATACTAAAGCTAATAGTGCTAAAGTATTAGAAGCTCGTTTAAGTGAACTAAATCTTGTAGCTGGCAATATGACACTTTCAGGTAGTACTAGTTCATATATTAAGGTAGGAACACTTCAAAGTGTGAGTGATATTGACGGTGTTGAGAAAGGGTTTTGGGTAGATAATTCTGGAAATATGTTACTCAAGGGTAGTACGGCTTATAATGATTATATTCAAGTTGGTAGTGGAAGTGCAGTAACAATTAAAACATCTAGATTTGATTTAGAAACTACTGGTCTTGATATTTTAGGTACAAGTGGAAGTGGAGCATCAAATAAAATAAGAATGGGAGCAGTAGCTACCAATAATGATACTTCATATTTAGGAACTTCAACTGGATTCTATGTAGATGGTGGTGGTGGATTTAAAGTTGGCGATGCAACGAACTTTATTAGATTTGATGGAAGTTCCACTATAGAAATTTCTTCAGATTCATTTAATTTATCAGCTTCTAATTTAGATATATCATCCCCTGGACAATTTATTAGTATTGGTGAAGGAAACATTTATTTAGATGGTGCTAATAATTTAATTAGAGTTGGAGCTCATGCTTCTCAAAATATAAAAATAGTTGGAGCGGATACTACAGGCTCAATTTATACAGGAAAGACATCATATGCTTCAACAACTGCAGGATTTTGGTTAGCTAATAGTGGAGGAGTCTCTCAATTCCATGTTGGAGATTCAGATGAATATTTAAAGTTTGATGGTAGTGCATTATCTATTAAATCAGCGGATATTGATATAACCGCTACTGCATTTAGTTTAAACGCAGGTAGTGGAAAATTAGTATTAGAAAGTACAACTCCAAGATTAAGTCTTACTGATAATACAGCGTATTTACAAATTGGTAGTTTGACAGATTCAAGCACCATCGCGACAACAAACAAAGGTGTCTTTATGACTGGTGGTGGTAGTGTATTGATAAAAGCTACTGGGGTAGTATCAGAAGAATACTTAATGTTTAATAGTGGTTCTGGGTTAACAATTAATACTTCCGATTTTATTTTAAAGGGTGGAACTACTTTATTACTAGATACAGACTCAATAGCCTTTGATACATCTAATGCATCATCAGCCGCTATTGGTACTGGAACAGGATTTTTTGCAAATACCTCCGGAGATTTCAGAGCTGGTAGTCAGACAGATTATATAAAGTATTCTGATGTTGGTGGATTAGATATAAAAACAGCGGCGGTGAATATTAGTTCTTCAAATATAGAAGTTTCTACTAGAGCTGGTGGTGTAGTTAGAATGGGTCGTAGTGGAAGTTATGGTGCACCGGTAGATATGACTCAGGATGGAATTTTTATGAGTGGTAGTGGTGAATTTAGTTTTCAAACTGGTTCAACATATATAAAATCACAGGGTGGCGATTTAACAATGCAATCTGCAAATTTTGCACTTAGAGCTGATGGAACAATAAGTGCATCTGATGCTGTATTTGGAGGAACAGTATATGCAACTGCTGGACAAATTGGTACTACTGATAATTACTGGGAAATTAAAGATGATATATTACAGGATAAAGATGAAGTTATTAAATTAAATTCTACTGATCAGAATATAAGTCTTAGTACTGGCGCTTTTTATGCAAGAATTCAAAATGATATGACACCATTTCTAAATTTAGCTGGTGCTGCTGGTGTAACTGCAGCAAAAACCGTAGCAGCTGGTAGTAGTGGTTCCTATATGTTTCAAAATGCACCTGGAAATATTGCAAGTGCCGCTACTAATACTAGTGATTCTAGTACTTGGACTAATCCAGTATATATGTATTCAACATCCACGACAGATCTTGGCGCGGGTGACGCGGTACTAGGCAACGGGGGGACGACTGATTTCACGGCTAATAAAACTTATACGGTAGAGGTTGGTATTAGAGCTAATTTTGATCACGCACTGTCAGCAAATACTAATGACTTTTCATATAGTGTTCAAGGTACAGCGCTAGCGACGTATACACTTGAAATGTATGATAGAGTTGGTAATTTGTTAAAAAGTTGGGGTGAACGGTCTAATCAAGGTATATTTTTAAGTTTTGACGATGAAAGAAATCCTCAATTAAGTGTCACTACTACATATACTGCTACTGTTACTTTGGGTACTGAACAAGAAGTTTATTTTAAATTAACAAATCCAACTTTAACTTCTACTTGTCAACAAGTGAGAAAGTGGCTTGGTACCCCAAAAGATGACGAATTATCTGATATTACAACAAAAGCTCAAATATCTGCATATAAAATAAATTTAACTCCATCTAGTAATGTTGTTGAGGTTACTCCTAAAGGTGTACAGGGTGTTTTTGTTTCAGATGATACTTTAGAAACTTCACCAAACACATTCTTTGTACTGGGTAATTCTGAATCTGAAATTATGAGGATTCAAGGTGTAAGTCAATTTACTGGATCGCTTAGTATTAAAAAACGGGGAGAGTTAAGTTCACCCAATACTGTAAATATTTCTCCTGGTACTGACTATGCTGATATTTCTGCTAAAAATTATAATGTTAAAGCTGATGGAGCTCTCTTTTTAAAACCAGCGACGGCTTATCCTAAAATTGCTTATGTATGGGCCGACCCAATCCATTGTATTGGTTTTACAACAGGAACAGGAGGAACAGATTTTCAAATGGGCGATTCCACCGATGATGGGAATTTCCACGCCGCCAATAATATAATTGCATATACATCAACAGCATTATCAGATATAAGACTAAAAGAAAATATAAAACCATTAGAAAATAATTTAGATAAAGTATTACAATTAAGTCCTTCATCTTTTACTTGGAAAGTTAGAGACAAACAAGATGATATTGGATTAATAGCACAGGCCGTAGAATTAGTTATACCGGAATTAGTGAGTGATCATGATTCTATTGGAAAAACAAAAGAATTTTTGGGTGGTGATACTCATAAAACACTTGATTATGCAAAATTAACCACTATTCTTATCGGAGCAATACAAGAACAACAAAAACAGATTGATGAATTAAAGCAAAAACTTGAGGAGTTGTAATGGCTGCTATAACGGGGTCGGGAGAAATCAGTTTTCTAGATTTATATCAGAATATAAATAGTACTTCTGGAACTCCAGGATCTTCAATAGATTTAAAAGATTTATCTGAAACATTAGCAGATGGTTCAATTGTGGTTCCACAAACAATTACTAAAAGGAATAGTATTCGAACCGAACAATATGCTATTGATGAAGTGTATGGAGCAGATTATCCAAGTGGTATATTGAGTAATATGACAATTAAACGTGATGGATCAACTGAAACAGAATTTGTAGATGGGGAAACTTTACAAGTAGGGTATGATATAAGTCCCTGGTGGGATCCAAACTATGGTTCTGGAGATTTTGTAGATAATCTTATACAAATAATAGATAGTAGTGATAATGTGGATTTATCTGGAACTAATCGAGTAACCGATGCAAATTCGAGTGGTACAAAATCAAAAAGCTTTTCTTCTCTTGCATTAGATGCCGGAGTATATGATGTCAAAATAATATGTGATGAAACAAAGGATCCTTTTAATCAAATACGTAATTCCAGTGCATTTACTTATTATGATCAAATAGCATCTCCTGATACAGGATTAGGTTATAGTAGTGCTAATGTTTCTACGGCTGGTGAATCAGTATCAACTGTAACTGTAACACCAACTGTTTCAACAGGAGTTCAAGAAGATTTTACTCTCGGTAGTATAACTTCAGTAATTTCGGGTGATGGTCCAGATATGACAGGAACATATGGTTCAGGAGAATCTTCAAATATTGCTACTATTGCAAATACACCAGGTAAAATAAGATTTGCTGTAACTCATTATGGTAATCCATCTAATGCTCGTAATAATACAACTTCAACTGAAGATTTAGATATAACTTATAATAGAGCAATAGATATATCTTCAAATAGTCATACAGTTAATAGTGGAGTTGCATTTACAATCACTGCGGTATCTGAGGGACTTACTGCAGCAGCTACTATGAGAGTAGGTTATTCCACAAGTAATTCTGGTACAGGTTATACTGGTACACCATCAGATAAAAGTATTGGTGCTGCTACTACTTATGTACGAAATAGTCAAAACCAAGCTTTTACTGTTACTCTTACTTCTGGTACATCACTCGCAACATATTATGGAAAAGCACATTATACAAGTGGAGCAGCAACTACAACAGCCACAAGTGCTATTTATATAGCTCCAGCATTTACTTATGATGTTCCTGATAATGCGAATTCAGGTGTTTCTATGAATGTAAACACAACTAGAGCTCTCGATGTATCTAATGTTGTTGGTAATGGTGCATCAGTAGTGATTACATCATCTCCAGATGAAGGTGGTGGAACTAATACTGCTACATTAGACCCTGGTACTAATAATAGGGTATACACAATAACATATGATGGTGCTGCAAATTATAATCAAAATGGTGCAAGTTATGATAAAACTAGAACAGTAACAGTAAATCCAACTGTTAGTGTATCTGGTTCAGATGACACAGTTGGAAATAATTATCCCGTAAATGACAACAACGATTACACTATACAATCAAGTACTCATGGAGTAGATCCAACTATATTTACAGTAACACCAACTGTAGTAGGAGATACAGTATCTTATGCTTGGACTACAGGTGGGTATTCATTTACTGGTGGTACTGGAGGTTCAACTGCAGGAACAGTTACATTTAATAAAGATTATAAAGGTACAACTCTTCAGACTTTAACTGTTAGTGGTAATGGTACATCTGCTAATGCAGCAGTTTCGATAGCAACTCAAGAAGTTCAAAAAGCAGTAACAGGCGGTACTAAACCATCCACATTGAGAGCAGGAACTACTTTTTCAGTTACGAATATATCTACAAATTATACACAAAATTTAAAACTTGTTAGAGATGGTGTAGATATTGGTGCAGCAGCATCTGTTCAAGGTACTATGCATTTTAGTATACCAGCAACTAATGACTATATTAATTATTATGATTCTAATAATGTCGACACTTTTTTGACAGATAGTAACCACACAGCTATTTCTCGGAATTTAGGTACTACTGTAATGTTACCACCTTTACCTATAATTACTGATTATACTGTTGTTCAAGATACTGCAGGATATTTGAGAAAAATAGATGTAGCTTGGACTACTACACACGCAACGGATGTAACTATTGATCAAGGTGTTGGAAGTCAAGCTGCTAATGGTAGTTACCAAAAATCAGGATTGAGTCATGGTACAGAATATACTTTTAATATAATTGCTTATAATGCTCCGGATGAGGAAGTAACCACTTCAGCGGCGGCAAGTACCATAGACCCATCAGTTACTATTAGTACTGAATCAGTTACATCTTTTACATATGGTGAAACAGGAACTTATACTGTCGCATTTACAAAAAACTTTAAAGATGCAGTCTATGTTCATTCTGGTTATGGTTTAGACGCATCTGAAACTGGTGGTACTGAAATGCAAAGACTTAGTTTACACGGCCTTGGCGCTACTTCTTTTACTGCAACTTTTAATAAAAATTACTTTGGAGCAGGATCAGAAGGATCAGATTTCGGAACTGTAAATGTTATAGATTATAGAGTAGGTAGTTCTGATGCAGGATGGTGGCATTTTAATCAAAATAGAGCATTAACTGATTTTAGTACATCAGGGACACCAACCAACCTTGCTTCAGGAACAAGAACAGGTACGACAATTCAAATGACTTGGGATTATTCCGCTGGAGCACAAACAGGTATACAAATAAATTACGGTGAAGCATCTCCTTCTGATTGGCTCAATACAGTAAATATAACAAATGGGGCCTCATCTGTAGACATAACGGATTTGGATGAAGGAACTACATATCAATTTAGAGCAAGAACATATACTACAAAAACTACGACACCCGATGGTGGTTCTGAAAGTCGAACTAATTATAGTTCTTGGACATCTACCGTTAATGTTACCACTATAGGATGGAATGAAATAGTACTTGAAGGAGTAACTGGTCAAATGTCAGTAGCTAGTGGAATTGGATATGACACTCCAGAAGCAGCACTCCATTCAGATGAAGATAGAGTAACTAAATATTATTTAGATACTACAATTTTAGGTACACATGAAGTAGATGTGATGCGAGCAATTGATAGTGCACAGGCTTGGGATGGCAATGGTTATTGGTATGGTGTAGGTGCATTCGGTGATAGAAGTGCAGTAGCGTTTGTTCGAAATAATACTGGAGACATACTTCCATCACAATATCATCTTGCAGCACATACACCACCACTTGATCCAACAGGTATGGAAATAGATAATGTAACAAGTACTTCAATGACGCTAAATTGGACGTGTCCTTCAACAATAGAAAGTGGATTTAAAATTTATCACAGAACAGGCAGTGCAGCGACAAAGGACAACGCTAGTTTACTCGATACACTCCCTACCGATACAATTGATTATACTGCAACAGGGCTATCTTCTGGTACAGAACATTACTTTGCAGTATATGCTTATAGAGGTAATGGATTTAGTGGTGTATTACAAGGTAATGAGGGTACACTTGCAGCACCAGTAATAGATTATTTTGATGCAACAGGACACCCAACAGTTCAAGGGCGAGTTGTTATTACCTGGAACACATCTAATGTAACTAATGTAACATTACTACGAAATACCAACGGTAACACGGTAGGTTTCACATTGTATCCCAATGATATTATAGTAAATAATAGTACAAGTGTTGATAGTTCGTATGATGATGATGGCTTAGGAGATGACGTAACTAGATATTATCAATTAACTGCTACGGGAGCGGGCGGTACAGTATATAGTTCGGTGGATTCCGGAACAACAATAGCATCACCAGATCCATCTTGGGGTTCTCAACCATCTATCGGAACAGTTTCGACAATAGAAGAGGGAATAAGTTATCTGCCTACTACCAATCCATCTTCATTTACCATCTCATTAACTGATCCTGATACAGATGCAAATCAAGTAACGGGAACAATCAGTAATAAACAAACAGCTGTTGGTGATGGTACTTGGACAACTATAACTTGTTTAGTAAGTACTTCGACTATTTCAAATTCAGCAACAGGTTGGGGCACCTCTGATACTACAACCGCTTATGGTAGTTCAGACACTATTCATTTTAGATTTAGAATTCGTTCATCTAGAAGTGCACCACAAGGTACAGCCGCCGGTACATTTGATTTTACATTATCAAATGGTGGTGTTGATTCTACTTTTACTGGAATATCGTGGGATGTTGGAGAATTTATTCCATAAAATGCAAATATTGAAAAGAGATATTTATTTTAGAAACGGTAAGGCAAGTATTTAATAAATGAAAGTAAGAGGAATATATATTAGTTTATATCTATTATTAATGTATGAGTAAAGAAATATATGATGTTTATTATTCAACAGGTGGTGGTTCAATGGTATATGGTGGATCAGACGTTTGGGTTAATAATTGGTTACGAGAAGTAGCCCCTAAACTTAATCATTCATCTAAACTATTAATTCATCGCCGTAGACCAGAAAATATAAAAGTTGAGTATGATAGTCCAATAGAGATTGTCTGGCAAGGATTTGATCCACGTGGATTTGAAGAAACATTAAAAAATGCAAGAAAGATTCATATCTTACACGGATATTATACACCACATAAAGTAATAGAGTATAATAAAGATAAAATAGAATCTTTATGTGTACACGTATCATTGGATTTATCTTTAAAATCTGGTTTTGATTTGGGATTAAAAAATTATTTACATTTTTCTGCAGTTCCAGAGTGGGAAAAGAAAGTAGTTAAATGGGCAAAGAAGGTAGTTTGGATTGGTATGGATAAAATGCCACTACATGATAAATTTGATATAATAGATATACCAAATTACTATGAGTTTACACAAAATAAAAAAGTATGTATGAGTAATAGAGTAGGATTTGCTTCTAGATGTGAAACTCGTAAATCCCCACATTTTTTAGATGGAGTTGATTCTTATGTATTCACAGATACTCATGATTTTAATTGGTGGAAGAAAAATCTTAATTTAAAATTTGAAAAGACAAGAGTATATCAATTTAATTATAACAATTTACATAAATTTTTTAGTAGAGAAGATTGGGGAATATCACATTCGTGTTTTTTAAATGAACCATTTGGTTATTCTATATTTCAATCATTAGATTATGGTAAATTACCAATATTACAACTTGATTGGTGCAAAGAGTTTGAATATCCATTTAGAGCTTTAAATAAACAACAATTTGATCAACAAATAAATAACATATCGGAGTTATCAGAGAAAGAAAGACAAGATTATTTAGATGGGTTGAGAGATTATTGTAGGAAGTATGATAACAAGGAAGAATGGGTAGAAAAATATCTACAAATTTATAACTCATGATATTTATTAGTGGTAGCGAATAGCAAATATTTGCATATTTAATAATATATAGGAGAAGTTCTTTGCCAACACCAGCATCAGATACTAATTTAAGTTTAGGAAAACTAGCAAGAGCAACAGGAGTTAATGGAGATTATGAGTCACAAACTCTTATGAGTGATTGTGCTGGAAATACTACGGCAGATCAAGATCATTCAATAGGTAGTTTTTATATTAGTGCAGTAGTGGATTCTTTAACTGGTTATGCATATGTAGATGAACAAACTAATGAAACATATGAAATGACTTTTACTAATGCCAATACTTTATTTGGTACTAGAATTAAAACAAGATATCAAAATTTTACTTGGACAACCAATAATGCAGGTTTATTTGCATTAGGTGGAGCTCAAGATCGAGATTATACTACACTTATGACTGGAAGTGCTATAGCAGATGCATCTACCCCAAGTACGTTTGAAAGTACTTTAGTTACAGACGGAGAGTTTGAGAATTGGACAGGTGCAAATTTAGATAGTTGGACAGAGAGTGGAACTATAGCTGAAAATGTAAGTGGGGCAACAGGAAGTGCATGTGAGTTTAGAAGTGATGGGGCATACGTAGAACAATCATTTACAGCTCAAGGAAATTCTACATATCAAATTAGCACTCTTGGAAAATCATCAGATATTGGCGATGGAAATTTTGATATTTCTGTTAGTAGCAGCGCGGGGATACAAACTTATACAAATACTGGAACTGGAACTGATTGGAGACAATTTAGACAAGATGTTTATACAAGTGGTTCTGTTGGAGTAAACCAAACTGTAAAATTAAAATTTGAAGCTAACATTGTAGGGGGAGTATATCCATCATTAGATTCAGTACGGTTTCAAAGATGGGAAGGTGCCCATATGAGTGATACTAATGTAACCATAACAGGAAAGTATAATGATTCAACTGGTGATGATCTTGGATTCAATGACCACGCAACAAGATACAATACTGCTATAAGTAAAGTAGTTGAGATACAAGATACTTATGCAGGACAAACCATAGCTTGTTTTTTACCAGGAACTATGATAAAAATGGCAGATGGAACGGAAAAGGATATAGAGGATATAAATGTTGGTGATAAAGTTTTATCAGTAGTTATACCAGACCTTCCTGACGAAGATTTGGGTTATAATGTGTGGAAAACATTTTCATCAACAGATGAGATGACTAATTTAGAAGCATCTAGTGCAACAGTTGAAAAGATTTTTTATGATTATATGGATGGTTATTGGAATGTAAATGATGGATTAATGAAGGTTACTGAAGAACATGATTTATGGACATACACCTTTAAAGATCCACTCGTTGGAGACGCTAGATATTGGAAATGGAGAAAACCATCACAACTTCAAATTGGTCAAAGCTTATTAGATCATGAAGGAAATTTAATAGAAGTAACTTCTATTGAAAAGATAGAAGAAGAAGTTGAAGTTGTCAATATTGATGTTGAACCATTAGATGTTTATTTTGCTGGTGGTATATTAGTTCATAATAAGGGAGCATCATCGGATCCAGGATCATAAAAAATATGATTTGAAAGTTTTTTTTACTATTTATTTAAGAATAATAATAGGTTTTATATGTCAATACTAAATCGTGGTTGGATATACGATTCAATAACAAGAAATCAAGATTCAGGCTCAGTATCATATAGATGGACACATGGTGCCAACGACTCATATTTGGGTAGTGGTATATTTTACTATGCCATTCCATATTTTTTAAAGGCGGAAGTATGTGTTTGTCTTGGTAGTGGTGGTGGATATGTGCCAAGATTAATGGTAGATTGTATTCATGAGTTAAATGAAACTCAAATGTATGGTGAGGGAAAAACTGGTGAAGTTTATGTAGTAGATGCAACCAATAATGTTAATGGTGAGGTAGATTGGTCTGATGATGATAGTTTTTTACGAGAAAAGTTTAATCCAAAGTTTATAAATACAACTACTGAAGATGCATTTTATAACTTTTTCGTTAAACGAGATGTTAAGATAGATTATTTACATATAGATGCAGGACATACTTATGAAGATTGTAAACAAGATTTTGATTTGTATTCTACTTTAATGAATGAGAACGGAATTATATCAATACACGACAGTGATGAACGATATTGGGAAGATTTTGAAACTTATGAGGGTGAACCACATGATATGTGTATAGGTCCAAGTGAGGTTGTAAAAGAAATTAGTTATAAATGGGAAGTATTCAATTTATTTGATTATAAAGAAAAATCTGAAAAGTTATCATCTTCTGGTTTAACTTTATTACGGAGAAAAAGTGAAGAAATATAAAATAACAAAGTTTACCGAAGAAGAAAAACAAGATATTTTTGAACGATATGGTGAATGGAGGAAACCTGAAAATATGGGTTGGGTGAATATTGAATATGATAAAGTTGTTCTTTCTGTTGTAACATTGTATGGTGCGAAAAATGCAGAGAAAGTTGAAAAAAAAATAGATTCATATAATTGGATAAAAAATATTGATGAGAAGGTGTGGGCTTATGAAAAATTTAAAGACTACCTAATGCATTCTTCACCATATATTGACAATAGAATAGGTGAATATATAATAAATGATTTTAATGATGAAACACATCAAAGAATTTTATTAGAAGAAATAGAAGGTGGAGGACCTGATGGAAAAGGATTTTTAAGTGATTTTATAGAGAATAGGGCGAAAAAAATGTTATTTGAATCTTTTCAAGAAGAACTGAATATACGCCAAAAGTTGTCTAATTGTGAAGCACATACGACACCATATGTAGAATCAAGAATACGGGATTATGAAATAGATGATTTAGATGATGAAGAAGATAAAAGAATTAATTTAGAAGAATGTGAAAAACTTAATTCGTTTTTTATACAAAAAAGAATAAAATCATATTTAGGGAAAATAGATCCTGCAGTAGAACTTGAAAAAAGACAAATTTTACAAGAATGTGAAAGACATACTAATGATTATGTTAAAGAAAGAATAAAAGAATTTCAACCACTTATATTTAAGACTGAGTTTCATGAAGATTTATATGAACGATTACAGTTTAGACAAGATTTAGAACAATGTGAGAAACATATCACAGAATTTATAGAGGAAAATATTAAACTTTATAAAGGTCGTGGTTTAGAAATATCAACTCCCGCTCAAGAACTTCAACATAGATTAGATCTTAAAGAGTGTGAAAACTTTAATACTGAATACATTTCAAGAGAAACTGCGAGATTAAAGGATGAATATTTAATTCGTGATCCAAAAGAAGAACTGAAACATAGAATGAATTTATCATTCTTCGAGAAAAATGTAAAGAATAAAGAAAAATTAGCAAATAAAGATATTTTTTGGGATATGATTTCAGTTCATGGTTTAGAGAATATGGGACTTCTCAAACAAGAATTGAATGACGTAGGTAAAGGATTTTGTTTGGCAAAGTGGAATCAAGTTAGTATTCTTTTACAAACTGGTCAAACTCACTCTTGTCACCATCCGCGACCACACGTAGTTCCATTATCAGAATTAGAAAATAATCCATCTGCACTTCATAATACTAAATTTAAAAAACAAAGACGAAAAGAGATGTTAAAGGGTGAGCGTCCAAAAGAGTGTGATTATTGTTGGAATGTAGAAGATGCTAACCCTGATGCATTTAGTGATAGGATTATGAAAAGTGGTGAGGCTTGGGCATTTCCTTATTTTGATAAAATTAAAGATGCAGACCCAATGGAAAATACAAATCCATCATATGTGGAAGTTAGTTTTTCTAATCAATGTAATCAAGCGTGTGGTTATTGTGATGTCAAGAGTAGTTCTAATTGGCAACATGAAATATCAACTAAAGGACATTATCCTACAAGTGGGATGTATAACAATACGGAGTGGATGGAACGAGATGGTATTGTTCCTATTCCATATACACAACCAAACCCATACAGAGAGGCATTTTGGAAATGGTGGCCAGACTTATTTCCAAATCTCCATACATTTAGGATTACTGGAGGAGAACCACTTTTACATAAGGATACATTTAAAGTTTTAGATTATATTATAGAAAATCCAAAAGTTAATCCACAGATAGAAATGTCTGTAAATTCTAATTTTTCAGGACCTCAAGATTTAATTGAGGAATTTATTGATAAAGTTAAATATATTACAGAAAATGATTTGGTTTGGAATTTTGCATTATTTACGAGTATAGAATCTTGGGGAGCACAAGCAGAATATATGAGAGATGGAATGGATACTGGTAGATTTTGGAATAATTTGGATATGTTTTTAACTAAATGTCAAAAACCAGAAGCAACGATAATGTCAACTTATAACTTAACGAGTGTTCCAACTTATCACGAAGTGATTAAAAAAGTATTTGATTTAAAAAAGAAACATTATAATGGAAAACGATATAGACATTATGCAATTATCTTGGATACAGCATATTTAAGACATCCTGAATTTTTACAAGTTCGTTTATTATCTACATATTGGATTGATAAGATAAGAAAGGATGTAAAATTGATGGAAAGTTTATCAGAAGAAAAATATACTCATATTTACGGACACGGACATGGTGGATTTTATGATTTTGAAAGAGAAAAATTACGAAGGGTTTTAGATTGGGTAGATGCACCACTTGATGATATAAAGTGGTTAGTGAAAATGAGAAAAGATTTTGTTTTATTTATTGATGAATTTGATAAAAGACGAGGAAAAAATTTCTTAGAAACTTTTCCAAAAATGGAAGATTTTTATAAGTCGTGTAAAAAATTAATATGAGTTTAAATTTAGTTACAGTATGTGGTCATAATACAACAATGTTAAAACATATGTTAAATCATTATAAAGATATTGTTGATGATATTTTTGTGGTAGCTTATTTACATAATAAGAATGATGGAGTATTAGAAGAAATAAAAAAAATTGTTTCCTATATAGGATCTGATATTTATAATAAGATAGTATTAGAACCATTTAATTGGGAGAAGGTGACATCTTTATATAATGAAACTATTTCTAAAAAACCCGATGATTGGTGGATAGTGGCAGACGATGATGAATTTCATGTTTATCCATTTGAACTAAATGATATTATAGATAGTTGTGAAGATAACGGATATAAATTTGTTACAGGTGCATTTTTAGATAGAATAGGAGAACGCGGAAGTTTCCCAGAAATAAAAGATGATAGTGATATTTGGAAACAATTACCATTAGGAGGTTCTTTTAGAATGAGAGTATCTAATGCATGTCCTAATAAAGTTCCAATTATACATGGTTCTTTAAGATTGGAAAACGGGCAGCATTATGTAGTATTTGATGATGGAAGCACTTCATATGGGAAGAATTTTATTAATCATCCATTAAGGTATCCAGTAGATCAATGTTTTATTCAAGTACACCATTTTAAGTGGGATAGTTCTATTATTAAAAGATTGAAACAAGTTTCAAGTATTAAGGAAAAATATACATATCATTGGGAGTATCAAAAGATGTTGGATTTTATAGTTGAAAATGATTATAAAATTCCAATAGATAATTCTAAATTTTATATAGAAAGAATTGGAAATAAGTTTACGGATCATTTGAAATGGGATAATATCGTAAAAGAAAGTTTGTTTTATAAACAATGAAATTAGCATTTATTATACCCACTAATAAAAGTAAGGAAGAAGAAAGCCTTAGAGAAAAATTATTTTTTCATATGGAATATTTTTTAAAAGATAAAGAAAAATTAGACTGGAAGTTATTTTTTATAGAACAGCTTACTAAAAAACCATTAAATTGGGGTAAATGTTTTAATATAGGAGCTAAATTCGTAACTACCGATGAAGAATTTTATAATTATTTAGTATTTCAAGATATACGATTACATCCAGTTTTTGATAATAATATTTATAACCCAATTGATAAACCGATGCATCTTGGATATTCTTATATAGGAGAAGAAGAATATTCAGAAGATTTATCTAGTGAAGATTTTATAAATGATCAGCCGTTGTATCAGACTTTTGCAGGAGGGTCTATTATGATACCATCTAATTTATTTAAATTAATGAATGGATTTTCAAATAAGTATTGGGGTTATGGGTTTCATGATGATGATTTTTTTGAAAGAATAAAAATTTTAAATTTACCTATAGATGTAAAGTATACTAAAGATACAGAATTAAATTATATAAAATTAAACGGGCAAACAAGTTATGCTCAATTTACAGAAAATGAAGTAATTGATGGATTATTTGAAGATGATTTTACTATAAATGTGAAATTTAAGGTGGATAGAATTCCATCTTTTGATGTTAGTAAGGATAATAATAGATGTGAATATCAACTAATATGTAAACCAGGATTTCATTCTGGAATAAGTATAACTAATAATTCAACATTAAAATTGAATGTGTTTGATTCAAAGGATGAGTTAGAATCAACTGAAATTAGAATACAACCTAAAATTTGGTATGATGTTAATTGGTCATATGATAGAGATAATTTATTGAGTTCTTTTTATGTTAATGGTAGATTGATAAGATCAATCAAGATGAAAAATCCAATAAAAAATTATGATAAATGTCCCTTGTATGTAGGAGTAGGAAATCCAAAAGGAAAGCAGTGGCGTAGTTATTATGAAGGTAATATTTCAACTATTTCAATTTATAAAAAATACATGGATGCATTAGAAATAGATCAACTATTTAATTATGGAGTAGAATCTTTTACAAAAACTCGAGGTATATTGCCAATAACATATATACCATTTAAATCTGGTTATAAAAATATGAGTTTTGATATGAGTAAAAATTTAAATCATTTACAGTTGATACAATGTGATATATTGACTGGAGTTTTAAAAAAGGCAACTATTAAGAGTACACCATATAGGAAGCATGGAATTTTTAGATATAATGGAAATATAATGTCAGATTATATAGGTAAGAAATCTTATACTAATAATAAAAATAATTATAAAATATTAACTGAAACAGTTAATGGTGGTGAACCAGTTGTAAAATCGGATGGATTAAATAATTTAAGATTTAGGTTATTCAAAAGATTTCAAACAGTAGGTAATATTTCATTAGATAAAGCAGAAATTTTATCTGTACAATTATAATATAGGAGAATAAAAATGGCAAAAGAAAAAGATGCTAGAGATTTACTTGATAGTGGTGAATATTCGGATCCGGAAAGCAAAATAAAAGTTACGGAAGAATCTTCTGTTACCGTAATGTTATCTAAGATTATAGAGTTGTTGGAGCAACTTGATTGGAAATTGTGGGAACTTTATGGATATCAAAAAGCTAGACGGGATGAAGAACTTTTAAATTCTAACGCAGGGGTAAATGATTTTGATTCATTTTTCGCAGAATTTAGAACGTTTATGGAAGAAAATAAGTCTGGAAGAAGTTCTGATGAAACTGTTGTAAGTAAATTATTTAAAGAAAAATAATGCAAAAACAAAAATTGGGAATTATAGTACCTTATAGGGATAGGGAAGATCATTTAAAGTATTTTGTTCCATCTATTAAAGAATACTTAGATGAATGTGGTATTCCACATAGTATTTATATAATAGAACAAGGAAATGAAAAATCTTTCAATAGAGGTAAATTATTGAATGTTGGATATGAATTATTTAAAGATGATTGTGATTATGTGTGTTTTCATGACGTTGATATAATACCACAAGATTCTTCTTGTGATTATTCAACTGTTCATAGACCTACCCATTTGGCATCCAGATTAAGTAAATTTAATTATCAATTAGTATATGATGAATACTTTGGTGGAGTTACTTTATTTACTAAAAAACATTTTGAATTGATCAATGGATTTTCAAATGAATATTGGGGATGGGGTTATGAAGATGATGATTTATTACATAGATGTAAAAGGAGAGGAGTACCCTTAGATATAGTAAGGTTGGGAGAATATAAGGATTCAGATCAACAGAATAAAATGGTATTACAATTTATTGATAAATCTTATATTAAAATTGTACCTAGTCAGATTTTATCAGACACTTTTAAAAATTCATTTACTATACAGTTGTGGTTATATCCATCACACGATTTAATATTAAATGAAACAGATGATTACGATGAATATTATATTTTGTTTAAAAAATATTTTTTTAATTTATCATTTACTAGTGGATTGCAATTAAAAGCATCAATATTAGATAAAGATGGTAAGGAATGGATGGTAGTAACACCTAGATTAACCGAGCAGTGGTTACATTACGTTTTTACTTATGATACTGAAAGTGGTATAATGAGTAGTTTTGTTAATGGAGTAGAATCACCTGCGTCACCAGTTACTATGGGAGGTCGATCAGTGAAACAATTTAAATCTTTTATGTATTTAGGTTGTGGCGATCCATATACAGGAGAAACAGATAACTTTAAAGGTTATATAAATCAAACTTCTATATGGAATAAAGCTTTAAAATGGGGAGAAATAAAATCTTTATTTAATAATGGAAATATAAGTGTTCCTACAATTAAAAATCAATCCTACAAATCTGTTGAAAATTTAGTTTATAGTACTAATGCAGAATTTGTTAATGATAGAAAATTAGATGATGTAAGTGGTCTCAAGTCGGAATCAATTTTAACTGATGTGATACAAAAAAATGTAAATATTAAATTTGGATATACATCTTTAATACCATATAGAAGGGATGGAAAATTTACTTGTTTGGAGCATCAAGAGAGTGGATGGGATAATTCTAAATATGTAGATTTTGGTAGTAGAGAAAATCAATTGAGATTTTTTAATAAAGTAAAACGTAATATAATAAATTTGACTAAAGATGGATTATCTTCATTGGATTATAAAGTATTACAAACGGATACTTTTATGGGAGATTGTAAATATGTGAAGGTTGATATTTGATGAGTAAAAAATTAGCAATATGTGTTCCACATTATAAAAGAGAAGAACATCTTAAAAAGTTTGTTCCACATATGGATGAATTTTTTAAGGACAAAGATATAGAGTATAAGATATTTGTTGCCAATCAAGTTTATCCAGATTCAATAAGTGGATTTAATAGAGGAACTGCAAAAAATGTAGCTTATGATGTTGCACAAAAAGAAGGATATGATTATTTTTGTTTCCACGATATAGATATGGTTCCAGTAGATGATAGTTGTGATTATACTTGGCCTGGAGAATATCCACAACATTTGGCGGTACGAGTAGAGCAGTTTAATTGGGGATTACAATATGAAGAATACTTTGGTGGAGCTATTTTAATGACTAAAGATCATGTAAAAACTATGAATGGTTATTCTAATGGATACTTTAATTGGGGAATGGAAGATGATGATTTTTTATACAGAGCTAAAGTAAAGGGATTAACAAAGAAAGATTTTTTACCAGAGATTTCTATTGATAGTTTGAAAGTATTAGATTTTGATGGTAATTCTTCTTACATAAAAACTAGAATAAATGATAAATTAAATAAACTTACTGAAAAGTCATTTACATTTTCTACATTTGTATTACCAAGAGAACGTTTTGATGTAGATCCATATTTGATAGGTGATATAGAAAATAGAAGATTCCAACATTCGTATATTATAAGTAGACCTACTTTTCAATTGGGAATGGGATATGATAATTCAAGCTGTTTTTCTGGCGGATGTTATAATTTTAAGAATGATCATTTTTATATGTGGGCTAAAAGACAACATGAATTGTGGACTCATGTAGTTTATAGAGTAGATGTTGAAAATAAAAAGTCATCGTTATTCATTAATGGAGAGGAAAGTAGTGCTAGATTTGGGAGTGGTATTGAGAGCCCTATGAATATTGAACCTCCACTTAAAAAATATGGTGGGATGCCTTATTATATCGGAGTCAATCATCCAGATAGAAATCCTATATACTTCGATGGACAGATTGGATTGTTGAGAATGTATGACAGAGCATTACCTGATAAGGAAATAAAAAATATGCACACAGAAGAATATTTTAATAATAGGGGAGATGCTATTTTTGATTTAACATTAGATGATAAGAGTTGTGATTATAATAATGTTTATACTCAAACAATAGATTTTCCAAAGGTTAAGATGAATGAATTACCATATAGGAGACAAGGGAAATATAAGTCATTATATCATAAGCGGAATGATATTATAAATACAAGATTTGTACATCAAAAAGATACTAGTATAAATGAAAAAAGATTTATAAATGAAGTATTGACTGGGTTAATTGATGTAGATAAAGATGGAATTACTGATTTAAATTACAGTATTGTTAAACGAGAAAACTTATTTAATACAGAACACGAAATAATAGATTTTAGATGTGAACAGAATATACCAAGTCATGTAGAATATTAGAGAGAAAAAATGAAACCAAATAGAGATTTGTTAGTTTCTATAACAAAAGGAAGTGATACTAAAGAAGAATATTCTGCTTATCAAATAGAAAAGCAAAAAGGTAATGATGATTTAAAAATAGATTTAACTTCAACTATTATGGATAAGGAAAATATTCATGCTGCTAGAAATGTTAAAGAAAATATTTCTACTCATATAGTTAAGTCTGAAGTTATAAAAAACATAGGGGAACAGGATATTTTAATTACACAGGTTCCAAATTTAAATGAAGCTGGATTTTTTGCAGGAATGGCAAATTTAATATCATATATTAGAGAAAACGAAAAGGATATTAAAATAAAAGGATTTGATCCTTGTACTGATTATTTTTTCTCAAATGACATTGATTTAAAATCTAATTTCTTTGCTGACTTTAATACTTATGCCAAACAAGGAACTGTTGATCTTAGCAAATACGAAGAATTAAATGAAATTATAAAGATATTTGAAAAATATATTAAATCTATAGAACCTAAATTTATCGGGTTTGGTTTAATTGATGGTAATATTGATGCTTCACTATTTTTTGCAGAACATCTTAAATCGATATTTCCAAACATTAAAATTATATTAGGTGGGTGTGGTGTTGGTTTGTTGGGAAGAAATGAAGATAATTTGAATTTGAGTGTTGCATCAAATCAATGTTATGATATAAAAAAGTATTGGTTTATTGATTATATTATTAATGGAGATGGTGAAAAAACCTTGATAGAGTTATTTTATTCTAATTTTAAAAATTTAGAAAAAATAAAGGGGTTGATTTGGAAGAAAAATAATTTATGGCAAATTAATGAAAAAAGAGATTTTACAAATTTAAATGATGCACCTTCACCAGATTATAGTGATTTTTTTGAAAATCCATATTATAAGAAGTTTTATGATATAGCCATACCATTGACATTTTCAAGGGGATGTAATTTTAGATGTACTTTTTGTTCAGTTCCTACTTTTGTTCCAATATATAGACACAGACCAATAGAAAAATGTTTAGATGAAATAGGACATTGGATTGATTTACATAAAGAAAAATTTGAAGAAATTGAATGGTATCGTGTTGGAATGTTAGCACATGATTCTATCTTAAATGGAAATCCTAAATGGTTAGAAGAATTATGTCATGGTATAATTAAAAGAGGATATGGAGATAAAATAACTTGGGGTGGTAATCTTAGATTGATGAAACCAATGGCAGATATTGATACATTAAGGTTATATAGTCGTGCTGGTATCGAATATATGGTAACAGGTATGGAATCTGCTTCTGAAAGTGTTTTAAAACATATGAAGAAAAATAAGAACATGAAAATAGTAAGGAAAATATTTGAAAATATAAGACAAATTAATAAAGAAGCCGGTGATAAAGAAAATGATAAAATAAGAATCCAATTACAATTGATTATTGGTTATTTAAATGAGTCAGAAGAAGATTTTCAAATGACACTTGATTTTATAGAAGAATTTCATGATGTGATATATGAAATATTAACTTGTTCTGTTTTTTCAATATGGTATCCGTTGAAGGCTCAATGGGAATCGGAAGGGGAGTATTTAAAATATTATAGTTCTGTTGTTTGGGATACTAAATATTGTACAACTGTCCAGAGAATGGAAAGGATTGATAGGATAGAAAAGTTATTTGATAAACTTGGATTAGAATATAATACATATCATCGGGGACTCATGTTAGAAGAATATGAGAACTACCGAAGTACGTTAGAAGATAAGGATTAATAATGTTAAGATTTGGTTATGATTTTGTTAGTGATAAAAAAGATGATTTACATCCAAATGGTATTATTAATTATAAGAGTGCAGAATTTAATGTTTTTAATTTATATTCACCACCCTGGTGGGGAGAATTATTAAATAAAAATAATTTTATATGGGACATATATAGAGTATCTTCAGTAGTTAAAGAAGAATTAGATTTTAAGTGGATTTACATAATTGAACCAAGTGGTGATGCACGTGGTTGGTTAGGAAAATATGATGATGGAACTCCTAATGTAATTAAATCATTAACTGCAGGAATGAGTAAAGAATCACTTAGTAGTGTTAGAGATAATAAAGCAATAATTTGTTTATATCAAGCAGGCGAAGCTGCCCCAGTTAATCATGTTGA